>ENA-UOXB01000018-UOXB01000018.1-bioreactor-metagenome-genome-assembly--contig:-NODE-18-length-222358-cov-13.154690_pt1 | contig 222358 bp, 212 predicted proteins | sample MGYA00238158_ERZ761615 | MGnify/ENA primary metagenome ERZ761615 (study PRJEB28904, sample SAMN06267902) | bioreactor metagenome | isolation source: Joint BioEnergy Institute, California, USA...
AAAAAAAAAAAAAAAAAAAAAAAAAAAAAAAAAAAAAAAAAAAAAAAAAAAGAGAGAGAGAGGGGGGGGGGAATAATAAATCGAACGGATTACAAAGGATGATCGAGGGTATGGGTGTACAGTAAGTACAGATCCTGCAGAGCTGGTCAGCTCAATTTCCACACAATAACCCTCTCACGCGAGAGTCAAACTGAGACTTACTTTGAAAAGAAAGAAAAAAAGAAAAAGAAAAAAAAAGAAAAGCACACTCAGATTGAAAGGCTTATCACTCCCAGCGTCCAGCCAAGGTTTAGACCTGTTTTCATTCTCATCAACTGCGTGACGGTTGCCAAAGCCGGCGATGGAAGGTTCTTGAGTCCATGGTTGCACTCTTGGTTCTGGAACGGACAGCTTGCTTTGGATCCGCTAGATCCTCCAGAAAGTCCCTTATATTCTTTGACATGGGCGGCAAGGTCGCCAGGTCGAAGGTGGCACCAATGTGACAGAGTGGCTTGATAAAGTTGTAGCTCTTCTTGACTCCTAATGTGGCCGCATCTCCTCCTGCTCTGTTCCGAGCATGAATGTCGGCGCCTTTGGGGATGAGGATCTCAGCCGCTACCTTCTTGCCGTATGTCACGCAGTAGTGTAGTGGGGTTGCTTTGTGGTCGTTTCTCGCGTTGATGTCTGCTCCGCGCTCGACAATACTCTCGATCATGCCTTCTCTTCACCCCGAACAGGGCGTGGCGGAGTCCAGCCCATTTTGTCAGTAGCGTGGAACTGGACGCTGGGAGGAGGAGGCGGATGATGTTGGTCTTTTTGCCCTTGGTAGCGAGTGGTAATGGGGTCATTCCTCTGTCGTCTGACTCCCTCAGGATCCGCATTTTCAAGCAGCAGACTCTTGATCACCTGTACGTTATCCTTCTTCACAGCCTCTAGCAGGTTCGACGGTTCTTGGGAGTAATTCGACGTCAGCTCGGAAGAAGCTGTGGAGATAGAACCGTTCCTGGCGGTGAAGACGGTATCTTGAGTTAGACACTCCTGATGATAGACGACTCCTCAATGTAGATGACGGTGTATTTGACGACATCGTAATACCTTTCTGCTCCGGCTTAGCAAACTGGGAGACCGTCGTCACCGGATAGAGTCCCGCTATGTCTCCCTTGTACTTGTAGTACTATTTCATGATCTGTGCAGATTCTCGAAAAGTCTCTGGCGGTAAAGAAAGGTTGCTAGAGAAGCTGAAAGATTCCCAGGCCGATTCCTTGAGAAGCGCTAGGGACATGTCATCTTTGGTGTGTGTGCTGGTATCTCATCAAGGATAGCCTTTCAAGGGTGCAATACAATCTGCCGCGTGTAGGTGGATCATTTATAGCATGGTTTTGCGATCTAAAGAGTATTGTATCTGCCCTGTCGAATTTCATTTGCTGAATATATGTTTTAGCAAAACTCTCTTCGAGGTTCAGTCTGTCTTAGAAGGGAATCCGTGTAACTCCTCCCTTTTCTCCGCTTCCTGGATTGCATTGATCAGATTTGCTTCTGCTTTCTGATAGAACCCTAACTGCATTAGGATGCCCAGACTCACCAACAAGCCTCACTCACCCGTTCTGAACTCTCTGTGGTCAAGCAGGCTCTGAAATGAGTGATTATGTTAACAGCGAGGCCTGAAAGCAACGTCGGGATCACATGGTGTGAGGGTATGAGGGTGTATTCGGGCAACTCTGAACTGACTAGCGTCATTTGCCTTTACAGCTGAGAATGTTCATCATATCAGAAAGGGAGTAATATGTGACTGATGCTATCGCAAGGAGAAGCACAGCCCCCGCCTTGTTTCAGGAGTGGTCTGGGGAAGGCGGCGGTGCCCAAACGGGCGACCCCGGAATCCGCAAATCATGTGCTTATATCATCCGCAATACATGATCAGTCTCAAGTTGTAATGTTATAGAGTTCTGGAAGATATTGGAAGGGGTAATCCAATACAGAAATACATGAACCTTTCAGGAATGGCACAGGCTGTGGTCATCTAGGTTCGCCTAGACCCTCGTACAGTACAAGCCAGTGAGAAACCATCGAATAATTAGACACCAAGAAAACGCGATCACACAAACAACATTGTTGAAGATGATGATCAATAGATCTTAAATGGACGAATACTTCCGGGGCTCTTGTTAAAAGTAGCCGTCACCTTGCTGGAAAGTTGGGTCCCTCACGATATCTGTAGAGAATTTCAGAGAAATGAAAGCTAAGCTCCATCTATTTAGCAAATTTTCAAATGCTTGCCCACGCGAGTGAGTAAATTATTATTACCGAAAAGTGATAAGAATGAATAGCCAACGGAATCCCCATTCATTTTGTATTTCTAATGAGTATTTCTCCACTGATTGTTCTACACATTTTCCATTTATATGGAATTTCCTTTGCACGCTCTAGAAGTACGACAGTCTTTCAGTCACATGGAACTTACCTCGGGCAATGCTCAGCGAATGGCTTCTTCCGTCACTTCTCCGCACAACTGTCTCCCCGCATAATGTTGATCATTTCCTGACAGGTTGTTCACGCGTTAGAAGCACTGCCTTGAGTTTCCTCACCAAATTCGTCCTCTGCCTATATCCTAGTACCTATGATCGAAAACATCCCGTCATGCCCGTCTAAACAGCGGGAGCTCCTTTGCCGGAATCGACGTCGTTCTCTGCAGAATCAGAATTGCCGATGACGGTCATCCTTCCAAGCCAGAATATATTGAAGGAATTACTGTGGACTGGCCGCTAGATTTCCAGGAATCGGTCAAACGCGCTTTCGAAAATAAGCTTACGATATTCGAGCTATGCCGTCTGAACTATGCCGCAGGCGCCGCATACGCGGAAGCAACAAACCGATTACTTGAAAAAGCAGGGCTCAAGCCTGAGGATATAGATGTGATCGGATACGATGGACAGACGATATACCAAGAGCCGCCGGATAGGGAACTCATGGCAAAATATTTCAAAAGTGGCAACACCAGTCTCGTGGAACGGTGGACAAAGGGGGGATTCCCATGCAGTCTATTTGTTGCAGAATCTGGCGTCGTGGCTGCGTTGACTCAGATCAAAACTGTGACCCAGTTTCGACCGGTCGACCATGCCTTGGGTGGTTGTGCTGCGCCTCTCACGCAGTATCTCGATTTTGTCGCCTATCGCGATGTTGGCCCGGTACTTACATTGAATGTTGGTGGTATTGCAAACGTGCAACTAGCGGACCCGGACCGAAATAAGATGATGGCATTCGACACAGGTCCAGGGAATGTTATGATTGATCATGTAGTGAGGGCTCGTACAGGCCGCGGCTACGACAAGAACGGTGAGCTCGCTGGCAAAGGACAACTGATTCCGGGTCTTTACGGTTGTCGCATCCATACTTCGACCGCAAGCCACCACGATCTGCCTGGAGAACGGACTTTGGATCCTCGTTCGCGGATCAGATTGTCAAGGATTACGATTCCGCGTCCACAGAGGATCTTTTAGCCATTCTGACACGGTTTACTGCCGAATCGATCAAGCGATCTATCGTTGAAATAATTCTTCCCAAGGTCCATATCAAAAAAAAGTCATTGCAAGCGGAGGCGGAACTCGCAGTTCGACCCTTATGAAAAATTTAAGAGAAATATTAAGTCAGCACGGGGTGTCTGTGGTCTCAAGTGACGAATATGGGCTTCCATCGCCCTATAAGGAAGCCATCAAATTTGCAACTCTGGCATTCGCCATGAAGAACGGCCTTGCAAACAATATTCCGGCAGCAGGAGGTGCATCATCGTACGCAGTGGACTGGGAAAGATGACACTTGCACCTCGCCTTGCTGTCAATGCTGAGCCACTGAGCAAAGATCAGTGGACATATTCCCGTTTTGGTCGAGGTTTGCATAGTAGAAATAATCAATAGACGCAGAACCAACAGACCCAAAGTGTGGAAATGGAGGTTTGCCGATAGTAGCATTGTGAGTTTCTGCGTCTTTAAAGAAACAATGAGGACGAAAGTAACCACAATAATCCTTAATTCAAAATAAGTGCTGGAAATGAGAATGTCGTCAAAAAGCTGGGCCAGTCATTTCATCAATTTTGCGATCTTCCCATTAGTTTGCAGCCTGCGCCTTCAACTATTTCTTGCATTGGTCTAGCAGTGTTCCGTGAAACGATATAGCCCCAAGCGAAGCACCGTTTTGTGAGAATGGTAGTATGTCTAAATGCAGGAAAATTTTCATCATTCTTAGATCCATAGCGCCAGTTACCAATTCTTGGGGCTATTATTTTTCAGGTTATCACGGAGTACCATCAACGTTCTCAGCTTGTAGAACGGTGGGCCCAGCATTATTTTCCACCCGACAATGTCCCGCCAGTGATAATGGCAGACATCGCCACACCAAGTGACCGATCCAGTAGCACCTGTGAGACAGCTTATCCTAATTCCCCGCTGGAGCTCCACAGCTCTAAAGAATATGATTAAACTTAAGTCGCAATATGGTTGATATGATTTTGCGCCGTTTGCATCACTCTTGGCAGGGGAAAGTGGGGCGAACCGAAAAGTCATTTTCAACGACATCCCATGATGTGCTTCTAAAATTCGAGGCATGAATTCCGATATTTCCTTCCCCTTGATTGTCCCAACGGAAATGCCGGTTCATATCTGTTGCATTAGGTAAGTTTTTCATTATATCAGTTCAAGCAGTCGATTACTTGACGTATTTTGATGTCTAATTCTATCTAAACTCCGCAAGTTTTGATTTCGGCCCGTACTATGATCATCCTTTTTCAGTGCCCAATTGATGCCCTTGAGCATCAATGACATCTTTTTTCCCTTTTTATTTCTGTTTTTAAACCTATTTTAAAAGTCAGCGCTGCGATGCTTCTTCATATGAAGGTTGGCGCGATGCGACCCTCTTGTTTTGCGGAGAAGCGAATATAAAAGCACAAAGGCAGATCCGAAGACATTAGCAAGCATTCTTCGGTTTGGAATTATTGCAGAAGAATATCAGTGTCGAGATACCATGCCACGACACTATACAAGACTGCAGTGGAACTCAAAGGAAAGTACCTGTCGAGCATCAATCAGACAGGCAGGCGGTATCAGGGACGTATATGAGATATCAATATCGCTCCTGTTTATTCTGTTGCTGCTTTCTTATGTGACCTCAAAGATTCATCGCACCTTGCCGATTCTCCTTTGATATGGAATTGAAGCTTCTGACGTGTTGCATATTTAACAGCCTTCGAACTCGACGAGGTTTCTAGGACGAAAGTCCACGGACGGTCTCAGCATCGTGAAGGTGCACGGCACGTGCTGCTAGGAGACACTCCTACGCTTCTGGAGGCTCTACCCGGTCTCACGGGGAAACCTAAGGCCGCGCTCGCTCGGACACCCTCCCCGAATTCGGAGGAGAGGTTATATTTGCCAAATCCTCAATATATCGTAACCCAAGGGCGAATAGTCTAGTGGCATAGCCCCTGTCTAAGCAGAGAAGGGGGCGTGGCATGGCCCACACCTGGAGCATTCAGGGTCCGCTGACAGCCTGGTCCTGGGTTCGATTCCCTCTGGGAGTCGGAAAATTCCTGTTGGGAAACGCTCTCCCTGATAGGTTCCTGCGGGGGCTTATTAAACTGTCAAAGTACCTCCAAGGGTTTTCGTAGGTCCCACAGGTGAATGCATAGGGTGCTGGGCCCCTCTCCGGAGGGCACCCCAGTTACCCAGGGACTGAGCTTTTTGCCAACTTTTTGAAGCTATTCTCACCGCGACTGCTTTCCTCTTTTGGAAGTTGACGCGTTCCTTCCAATGTTTACTGCCTAGAGTTTCTCAGACTTCGAATAATCGCGAATCTCCTTAGTGTTCACAACAACTCGCGTGCCCTTCTCTCAAAGATAGCACCATGCAGCACACAAGATCCCCGTCTGTTCGCATTCAACTTGATATCTCGGCTGCTTTACCAGCCTTTTACGCGTCGATTAAATCGAAGCCACGTACGCGCACTGCTCCAATTCTTAGCACCCACTGTCATTGTCCCGCGTTGGCTTCAGTCTCCTATGAGAAGCCATCGCGCCCTCATTTTAGCCCGCCAAGCTGAGTTGACAGAGACCGCCAAGTCCACATCCCCTTGCAGAACTCTTGTAGCTAACAGCGTGTGATGCCTATTCAGAGATGATCTGCCCCAAGCAATACAGGCAATAAGATAGCCCTGGACGATCCCTACTCGATGCTAATATGGCTACAGGTCCGACGCGACGCCACAGCATTGGTGATTGAGCTTACAGCCTGAGAACAAGCGCGTCTCCTCTAAAGCCAGCCAAGAGGTTTTCAGGGGGAGGAAGTAGACAATTTATAACAGCTGGTGTGGGCCATGGTATGAACAGCAACGTTAGGTGCTGTGTGAGGAGCTGCCATGGAGGACATGAGCTTGAAGAAGTCCTTATCTGGCAAAAGACTGCTTGCCAGCGAAAAACATACTTGCCGTTTTTCTTCCTCATCGAGCTGATATCAAGACACGGCACTTCCATATCCGTTTGATGCCCAGGCAGTATCACAAGTGAGCAGAGATGATATCCAACAGCTTCAGAATAGGGAAGCTGGCGGAAGAAGGATATGGGCAACGTCCATGGGCTTCTAGAAACGAACACAAACATTGGAAAGGATAGCCAAAAACACACAGGCATACAGAGGATCTTCATAAACAGAGAAAGCTGCGGCGATCTAGGTTCACCTGGACCCTTGTACAGTACAATACGTACAGTGCAACCCGGCAATGGGGCGTCGAACAGCTATAGGGCCATGCTGTAGGTAGGAAAACGTAGTCGCCTAAACCCGTCGTTTAATATACATGATCGTAGATAGATTTCTGATGGATGAATGGATATATCCAATATTCCTTGTTGAAAGAATCCCTCGGGCACTATTCTCCCCAATCGTTTGCTATAGTACCCCATCATAGCCTCAGCAAGCTACTTTGGCCTTTGCAGAACATCCCAATTCAACAATAGCACATCCGTCATGGAATTAGTAGTGATTATCACAAGCAGTCCTTCGCACAAGATAAGAGTCTTATCAAAGTTGTGGCCAGTCAATGCTAACGTTGCCTTTTTACTCAACAGTTAAACTACATGATTTTATATATGTTCGCTACGTACTTGTTACATGGGAACATATATTTTACTTGACGGGGCCCGTGGGCCCGTCCTAAGTATCTTCATTTGGCTAATATCTAGCTACTACAAAACTAAACTATCTTAAAGATAGCAGACACTGCTTATGTACAGTCTGGAAAGCAGGGGCCACCCACGTATTTGAAAAGCCTTCTCTTTCGGCACATGCAAATGATAATAAGCCAGAAAACTCCGACTGAATGCACGACAAAAGGAAACTGTGACAGTTCTGTCTTCCTGTAGCTGGTGTTTTCCACGCCTACTAACAGACAAACGTCCGAGTGGGGGAAAACAAACCTGGTACTCCTGACCTCGACTGGCACTGCCCGTCGCGGGGTCGTAAGTCACTAGTCTACTGCGTGTTAGAGTCAGAGTCAGCCGGGATCATTCGCTCATCTGAGAAAACAGGGAGCGCATCCGGGAGCCTGCACTGGGCTGTGAGGTGTTCTGGAGATTACAGTGCTGGAGGAGCATCGCTAGATCCAATATGGGGACAGGCCCCGACGCCATGTAGTGGTTAGTCTCTCACGGACGTTACTCAAGCAGGGGTTGCTGTGTGCGTTATTCCGTTCGATGGCATTTGGCGTTTGGCATCACTATGGGTAGCATCCTGGAGAGGGAAAGACCACATTAGCAATGTCCACCAGCATATATCGCGAAAAGATCCAGCTTCATATGTTATGGAAATGCTAATTATGAATTTTCTCGCTGAAGATTAGTTTCGGTCTTTTATTGCATATACTTACGTCCAGAGCCTCGATAGTTCTCTTCTGGGCGGTCGCTTCGGTTTTCTTAATAACTTTCTTCTTCGGTCGCGTGGGTCGGGTCTCCCCAGGTTGGAAGACATCGTCGGGCAGATCGAAGCTGTTCGAAGAGTTAGTTAGACAATGGGAACCACTGGCTGGTTGTAAAGAATACATACTTTCGCACATGAGTGATTGACAAGTCATTGATGCCGGGCTGGTATCCCGACCATGACGTACAAGTTGATTTGAAAATCTGAGCATCGTTGGATATGTCTAGCGACCTCGAGGCACCTGCGAAAGTCAGTTGCATGACGAAGAGAACGAGCGAGTGGGAAGGCAAGCATCCTACCTGGTTCTAGCGGCTTCAACTCCAGACCGATATAATACGTAGTAGTGTAAATGATCCGGGTGTCGCCATCACCCTTGTTCTCTGACTCTGGAACCTGCACATTCTCTGCCCCGTTCTGTGCGGCTACAGAATGTGTTGGGTCCTTCCTTGCATCAGTAGTCACAGTCTTTATGTCCTTCACTTGGTATTGAGTGGATCCGTTTTTGACAGCCTCCGCTTCTTGATCATTTCTGACTACATGAACCCTCTCAAATCCTTTGGGGAAAGGATGAGCCACCGCGATGGCCGGCTTTCTGTCCAGCGCGCCGACCAGATGTCTGAGTTTAGATTCGACAAGACCGGACCAGGCCGACTGGGCATCTTTGTTTTTGCTCGAGGACGTGATGCTTAGATAATATTTGTAGTCCTGTGTAAAGAATGTATGTCGAGTAAAAAGATCAGCCCAAGTAAGTTGCTTCATGAAAATCTTGTCCACGATATCACCGCCGCGCGCAAGTTCACGAAGAATAACAGTCTTCGTTGACTGCGAAACGTTATGGGTAGCGCACATAGAGGGGTATGCTGGCGTGATGATAGGCATGAGGTGGTATCTATCTCCGTGATAAATCTACGACACTAGTCAGAAATCCGGTATGCACTGAGCGTAGACAAAGGGGCTTACCTTCGGATTCCAGACTTTCATCTGCAAGGGTCCATCCTCGATTGGCTTGAGCAGCACAGGTTGCGGCCAGGCCCATTTGTTCATTATTCGGAAGAATTTGCCCACAATCACGGAGCCCGTTGCATGCGGGTAAAGCTGACAAACCCTTGCGACCAACATCGCCCAAGCGACACCTCCGGGGAAGCCGACAACATTTGAATAAATCGCTCGACCTAAGTTAGAGGGCAAATATGAGTATCATTCTCAGGCATAAAGTTGGAGGAGGATGCTTACGCTGTGCCCAAAGCTTGATTGCTCGTAACGCAAGACGGAATGTCTTTTGTTGAGGTACAAGCTCCAAAATCTCATCAGTCACACGAGTCCCGTTAAGCGATCGGACCTCCTTCTCATCCAACCCTCTCAAGTAGTCTTTGTTCTTCAGATCAAGATTGAGCGGTATGGATGGCAGGATGAGACGTGCAAAGATCAGGTCTATACTGATCCCGGAGTACTCGATTTTGATGATAGGAACGTACGCATCTGGTACCGGTGTCATCTTTTGGATCGCTCCCTCCGGTGACATCCGCTCTAGAGTTGGGGGGAAGTCAGCAAAGAAGTCGTCAATTGTGACATGTTTTGGTCCGACAATCAGGGTGTCGATATCAGATCCTGCGGCGCAACACTCTCTATCAGCAACACATGTCCTGTCATCGTTGAAATAATCACTATTCGATAGAATACATACCAGGACCATATACACCAAGGCGATAACTGCCAAATGTGAAAATCTTGCCGCCTGCTGCATCTATCGCCGCCTGTGAGAGTCCCTTCTTCCGACTGACTACACGGACGAATTCAAGAGTGACACGCTGTATGTGTTGAAGCGTTTGCTTCCTGAACGATAGAAGTTCAGCTCATGCCCATAGCGCCCTCTTCATCAGGTGTTGCCCTACCGTCGTTCAGTCTCTGCGGGACTTTCGAAGTTGTTTTGAGCTTTCAGCTCAGCGATCAGGTCATCGTTCGCAGCAAGCTCCTCCGGTGTTGGCAAGAGCGTCGATATCGGAGGCGTCACACCCCACTGCTTAACTGGCTGCTGTTGTTGTTGCTGCTGTGCCGCCATATCAATTTCCTTTGAACGCGCGCAGGTTCATTCAGTTGCCCAGTGGTGGATGTGGTATAGGTGACTAGATAGGAGAAGAGCTAAGAGGGTGGGCGCCACAGGAATGGAGAATAAAGAACGAGAAAAAAGGAAGGGAGAGATGGAAGGGGAAAATACGAAATGAAACAAAAGTGAATGAAAGGAGCTGAGTGTCTGAACATCGACGCTGTAGAGGTCGAGAGGGTCGATGAAGGTTTATCGCAGGACACTCCCAGCCCTCCTTCCTTAGCGTCCGGTGCCTCGTTTTTGATGACTAAGCCAAGGAGAGATCCACAAGGCAGGACCAAACCGCTCACGTGATCTCGGTATTTGCCAACCGGCTTGCGAAGCACCTTGCACCTGTAACAATAATCGTCTTCTGCCATGTAAGAAATTTGCAGTGAGGGCCTACATAGAGCGGATAGTAGACAATGCACAAATAAATGTTTGCATGCCCCCCTTGGACAGAAAATCCAGATTATCTCTGTCGTCGGAGTATCGATACTAACTGCCTAGATACCACTTTGGCCAGCGGCCTTGCTTTTCTGACATTGCCACACTCACGGCACGCTTGGATTTCTCCGAGAAAACTGCGTTCATCTGATCCAGCCACGCCGCACCATCATTGCTAACTCCGGGTCCCCCAGCTGAATCCTGCTACAGTAAGCATGATGGACGACTATCTGACTAGGGGTGTTGGCGAAGATTTACAACCCCAGATTTAGGAAATACATTTAGCTTCCAAATTCCTGGTTTCCTGCATGCAACTTCATGTTCGGCGTCTTCCGGTCTAGCGCATGGTCACCGGTCTATTGCCTTGTTTGTGTGAAGATTAATGTGTGCATTCGCGGAAAGTAAAGGTCTTTTTTTCGGGCAAGACTAGAGTATTCCTTATATTGAGAGCATTCTCAAAACTGCTATTGTATGGCTCTTGCTTGGATACGTCTCCATTGTGCCATGTTTGAGGCATGACGAGCAGGTTTTTTTGCATCTGAGAGAATGTTCAGTTATACAAGTCATTTTCTTTCTGATGATATATTTTCTCCTACCTTTGGAACAGGCCCATTCTTTTTCATAGATCTTCCCTCTAAAATGCTTAACTGAACGCCCTGATGATATCTGCTAGCATTTTAAATTTGTCACACTCTGGAGTGACGTCTAACCGTTCAGTATATACCCTTCAAAAAGCTTTCAGGCGAACTTATTTTTCCTCGGGCGTCCACATATTCTACTGCTTTGACCAGCAACAGTTACACCCCTCGCATGTACCCACAGATGGAATCTTCGCAGCAAGCAACACGCTCTTGACGCCCTCCTGAGAGAGCTCATTGTGCAAGGATGTTCTTGCCGATCCGCCAGACAGGAACGGTCGGATCCATAAAATCTGGATAACTGTATCTCCCACTGAAAGCATTGTGGAGCACCCATGGACCAGCTGACAACGTCCTGTAGATGTGTGATTCTGAAACGCTGGGTGATGAGAACATGCTGAGCACGGCCGTTGTAGTAGGAGCATCCCGGAAACGGTTTACTGGCAGGTCAGTCAGTTCAACAGGGAAGACGACTGGAAATTTCCGAAGAGCGCTGGAATGATGATGAAATATATCCTTTGGGTCCAGGGTCTTATCATCTCCCATCAACCAGAAGTTATCAGAAATCACTGAATAGAGATATAATATCTGTCAGCTCTAGCTTAATCATTCTGATAGGTAATCGTCACATCCTGCCATGAAAAGTCTCGGCTCAAATTAATTACTATTAATTTGCAGCAGCTACTCGCTGAGCGAACTTTGGCCATGCTATCAGTAATTAATCATTCTTCGTCCGGTGTCTGCATCTATATGTGTGCTTCGATTCTCTCAGCCGCTTAGATGTCCCATGCTCTCGTCCTGATAGAGCCTTCCCCGCATCCGCTGGGTCCGAGGTTGAACCTTGGAAGCTATATTACGTATCTGGAGCATATCAAATTGTCCACAGGACAGCTCTTCGAACCCCTCACATGTATTGACATGATTTTATTTAATCTGTTCTGCACTATCTGCTTTTGTCAGAAAGCGAAGGACATTGGGAACGTTGGCGTGCCGACAGCAGCGACCATCTTCTGCTATTCGAAGACATATCATTATTTTCATAATAATGCATATATCATTGCAGTATTCTTTCGTGTTTAACTTTGATATGTATGTACCTAAGTCTTTGAGCAAGAAAGTCTGGCCATCTGCCACAACTTCCGGAGGCAAGTGACAGACAATCACAAGGAAAGGTGTTGGCGAATGGCTCATTATGGCATTTCTTCCACAAGAATACTTGCCTTACATTTACAGAAGACACTTGTGAATAGAATAGTTACAAGGATACCTTGGTCAACAATAGGAAGCTCAGGGTTTGTGCGGCTTTTTTTTGCATGAAGTACGGAGTAAACATAAGGTTCCTATTGTCTGCATCCGAGCTGTCGCTCCGGACCGCCGCCCGCGGGGTTGTTCTCGGTAAGTACGCCGTACACCTGGGGCACGGGGTCGGAGCCCGGCAAGTGCAAGTCTTATTTACACGGCCATTTTCCTCATATTGCTCTCTGATAGGCCGTGGCAATTGCACACTAGTACCCCACATTATCCGTGGCATTTACGACGCCATATGCGATATGGGGAGGTTCAACTCGTCCCCCGTCAGTCAACTTGAATGATATAAAGTACTAGTAGTTAAAGAGTTTCTCCAATCACTGTTTCTTGCCACAATGCATCCCTTGTCAAGAAACGCCTTTCACGCCGCCCAACGGTTGTCTGCCCGTGTTTCGTAAGTAACCCTGAGTTTCCACAAGGATTGGCGGCAACGCAAGAAGAACGAGCTGTCGAGGGAAAATACTGGATTCTAATGGACGATAGGAGCTCGTGCAGTCCATTAATCCGTCCGTCTACTTTAATTGCGTTCCAGTCTGCTCAATCCTTCAGCCAGACCTGCTGTAAGATGTTCAAAACCGGCCCCGAATTCGAGAGAATCCAAGCTTCGCGACCGAAGTTTGTCCGCGACACACCCGTCACGTTCGTCCAGCCTCCTAATCCAGAGTGGAAGCAAGGAGACGGCGCAAATGACGGCGGTGCGAGTCTGGAGAAAGAGCATGTGGAGATCGATCCCTACGAGGAGGGAAGATCGACTAGTTCCAATTACAAACTGTTGATCTCCGGGATGGTTCCAAGGCCGATTGCGCTCATCAGTACAAGGTCAAAGGACGAGAAGACGGCGAATCTGGCGCCATTCAGCTATTCTCAGGTCATTAACCATGACCCTCCTCTCTTCGCCGTTGGATTCGTCGGGTCGTTGGAGAAGGCCAAGGACACCTTGAGAAATCTCAGCGAGACCGGGGAATGTGTCATAAACATTGTTTCAGAGCACTTCGTGGAAGCAGCAAATGCGACCTCCCTCGCTGTGCCATACGGGGTCTCGGAGTGGGAGATATGCGGACTGCATCAGGCACCCTGTTCCACCGTCAAAGCTTCCCGTGTCAAAGAATCGATCCTGTCGATCGAGGGGAAGCTTGTCGAGACGAAAGAATTCGAAAGCCGAGAGACGCCAGGGAAGAAGACAGGCGTGTTGGCGATCATCGAGGGAACTCGATTCTGGGTCAGAGAGGATGCCATCAATGAGGAGAAGAGCCTTGTCGATTTGACGGTTCTCAAACCCATCAGTCGTCTAGGAGGGATCCAGTATGGACGTACTACGGAGGTGATGGAGATACCGAGACCGGCTTTCTGAACAGCGTAGCAGAATGGTAGAAATCACTCGCCCGAGATTATATAGACCGGTGGCTTTTGATGCTTGTTGATGATTATAGAGACCTGGACAACGGAGCGTTATCGGGCGGTTGGTTCTGTCTTCCAATTTCCAAATGCGGTTGTGTCTCGTGCCAACCATGTTCCCCACTGTTTCGCGTTTGTGTCAGTCGATCCAAGCGATGGAGCGCGAGCGGAGACGCGGCGAACAGAGTCCAGAATCTGCTAGACTCGGGGCGTGGAGGGCGAGGCTTGCGGGGATCCCGTGTCACTGCACACACCGTGTCGAGTCGACCGTTGCGAAACGCACCCTGCGCCTCCGACGCCCAAGACTTTCGGCATGTCGATATCTTCCTCCCCGGGAGATGGAGACCTGCAGGGACCGTGCGAAAACATGCAAAGATCTGCTGGAGGCCGGCGGTTGACAGCGTCGCGACCCACCGCGCATCGCCTGTCGGGCTGCGATCGCGGTGGGTTTTGGGCACATACGGGGTCTGGTGCGTCCCGCCGGCCGGGCCCTCGGCGCCGGCAGCCCGTTCCGTGGGCGGTCGCGAAGCGTCGCGAATGACCAGCAGAGATTGGCAGGGCGTCTTGGCCGCGGTCCTCGCAGCCCGGAGCGATATGGCTGTATCATCGCAGTACCCCAGACGCTCTCCCTCCCGCCCGCAAAACGAGCCAGGTCCATGGATATTGCGTTGGGTTCCCTTGCGAAAACTCTCCTCCATCCCTCCTCCCCCGTTGTGCTCCCTCCGCATCCTTCGTTGACCCTGCTGTCGGGACGGTCCTATACCCTTGACGGAATACCAATGAGTCGTGGCCGCAGATGACCATTTCCTGCTCGCAATGAGCCATCCCTCTCCCAAGAAGAAGAGCAGTAGCAACAATATTCCCCAGCCTAGACAGATCCGTTTTGTCTCGACCGATGGGCAGCCTCAGACCAAGAGGCGCCGGGTGACGGCAGCGTAAGAGCGCCCTCTGCGCTCTCTCAGCTCGACAATGCTGACATGTGCCCCGCACAGATGTCGAACGTGTCGCAAGCGCAAGATCAGATGCTCCGGCGAGCATCCAGGTACCATTCCTCCCGTCCGCGCGTTCAACGGTCCTTGTCTGACAATTCGTCGAGTGTGTAAAACGTGCTCGGATTATGGTCATACCTGCCTTGGGTACAACGACCCCCCACAGCCGCAGTCGCAGCGGGATACTTCGTCGCAAAATGTTGCAGCAGCGGCGTCGCCGGTCCGCATGGAGAATGCAGACTCGCACGCCTCCCGGGCAGTTCAGAGTCATTCGCCAGAGACTCCTTGGACAACGTTGCCCTCGAGCGTCCCGGACAAGTCGCCCAAAGCCTCGAACGTCTCCGAGTCCAAGGTCGTTCCTCTAACTAAAGATACCCTGGCACAAGCGGATAAGGAACCGGAACAAACAGCCGTGGAAAGCCCTGAAAGTGGTCAGTCCGGTGCCATACTCTTTTCTGAAATCCTTTGGACGATATCCGATTCTGATCCCTCTTGAATTCCGTACTTACGCTGCTTTCTTTCCTACTGCAGGTCGCACGTCCCTTAGTTCCAGGCATCGCACCCATGTTCCATACTTTAGATATTTTGGGCCTACTGCCATAGTCCCTGGCTTTAAGCAGATGGTTCGCTGACGCTCCTCCCTTGCATATCATGACAAATTTCTGACTGGTATTCAGGTGGTGCGGGTTCGAGAACGAAAGAGTAACCCTTCATTATCATCAGGTGAGCGATTACTTGTGGAAGCCGTATTTCGGTACACAGGTTTTTTTGACACACGAGATAACAGGCTCTCTATCTCCTTTTCGGGGCCCGGAAGGCACTACATTGGCTGCTGTCCTAGGAGATATTCGTGATTCGAACACCATTCCATTTTACGATAAAGAGGACAACTTGCCAACTAGCAACCTTGTCACGCATCTCTGCGAGCTCTTCTTTGTGCATCTCGGGTGTAACTTTCCATTTCTCCAGCGAGACAGGTTTCTCAGGGATCTCAAAGAGAAAAAGATCGATACCATCCTTGTAGATGCCGTTTGTGCCTTGGCTGCAAGGTTCTCCCCGCACCCCTTGTTGAGCCCTCCCCAAGCACGATCGATCGATGGGACTGAGGCTCAACAAGAGATAAAGAGGTCCGATTATGGTCAGCCATTCGCTCATAGGGCAATGACTGCGCTCGTTGATGCCCTGCCATGTCCTACTCTCTCTGTCGTACAAGCGTGTTTGCTGCTGGCCTATGAAGAGTTCGGCTCGAACCATGATAGCGGCCTCTGGATGTATCTAGGGATATCCATCCGGATGGCGCAGGATCTGGGGATTCAAAAGCTTCAGGGATTGAAGTACAATTACGGGCGCATCGGGTTGACTCCGAAAGCTGTCAAGACCGGTCAGGCAGCGAAGCTTGGCGAGAGCGAGTATGATAGTCCCCAACAGTCTGAGAGTCGTGAGGAAGATGCAGCAGCCACTGCAGACGAACGTGCTAGAGAACGTGAGAGAGTCGATTCATTCTGGAGCATTTTCTTTCTAGACCGGGTCATATCGTCAGGAACTGGGAGACCGGTGACGCTACGCGATGAGGAAATTGAGCTTCACTTCCCACTACAGTCAGAGTCTTTGCTTGCAAACGGCTGGCCAGCACCATTCCCACCTTTGATCAGGATAATCCATCTATATGGAAGGGTCACGGATCTACTCAATGCGATTCAGGAGGTTGACCAAATTACTCCTGAAATGCTGAAGCAATTGGCAGGCCTGGAAAGCGACCTCACTGGTACGTTTTGATCCCAGCCCTTGCTCCTCTGGCCGTTGCAGTTGGTTAAGATTGTTCAGGAATCTACCAAAGCCTGTCGCCAAAGCTTCATTTCAACGCGGTGAACTTCCAGACATATGTCAAAGCACAAGAAGGAACTAATTTTATCCTTCTTCATTTCGTAAGATTCCCGGTTACGATTTATCTGCGCTCCGTCTAACACTTACGCAGTGGTTCCATACCTTGATCGTACTGCTTCATCAGCCGACTCTTCTGAATTCCGTCGGTGGGAAAATACAGCAGCTTTACCCAAATAGTCGCGAACTATCAATGTCATCGGCAAAGACTATTGCAGATATCCTTTCGTTTTCAGAGCTAATCGACGCGAAAAGCTTCATCGGCAACCCTTTTACCAGCCAACCGATGTACATTGCAGCATGTGCCTTCCTTATGGAAAGTGCATATTACTCTTCACCATCCTCTCGGTCCGCCTCTCCTCCTGCGCAAACCGACCAGACTAGTGACATCACGATCCCCGATGTGGAAGCTTCCAATAGTTCGGAACGGAAACCAAATCCGAAGCATGTCCTCCTGGCATCAGCTGCGAAAGAGAACTATCAGAGATGTTACAGAGCTCTGAAGTCCTTAGAGACCTATTGGGAAGGCACGAAGTACATTCTTACCGTTTTGGATCAAAAGGCAAAGGGTATTGGTGACCCTCTGTTATATACGCCTGAAGAGATGGATAGCACCGTAGAGTTGCCACCAGTCCAACCGTTTGCACCGCCCACCTGGCGAAGAGCGAGGACCCCCAATGGCTCTGCGGAGCCACCAAAAAAGCAATCTGACGGTCCGCCGGTATTCAAACAGGAAGGTGAGCCCCAGTCAAATGTGGGAGCGTCACCCAGGATCGATCCAAGTCAAGGTGAGCCACTGGATTTACCTATATTTCTGTTTATGCAGTTTTACGCTGACACTTTGCGAATAGCAATAGGATGGGCGCTTACTGGAGGGACAAACTCTTCACAACCGAATCTAAGCTTGCTATACCAAATTCCTGTCGCACAAGCAAGCTCTGTGCCCACACAAGTCCATTATCCGTCCCAGTACAGCCATACTTGCCCTTCGTCGGTCCAAACGAACCAGTCGCAGACCTCTAATACCTCGTATTCACAAATGATGGCTCCTTATCAATCCACAAATCCGACGCGAAGTTCTTCTATCGGCACTGGGGTTGAGAAATATTCCCAGCTTTCTCCGGCAGGCGTGTCGAGCTCTGACGCAAATCTGCTCCTTGGGTTGAATACGCCCTACACACACTCCGGTTCTCGTGCATCTTCCGGAACCCAAGCACCCTACGAACAAAATATTGCCTCCTCGCGGTTTGGCAATCCGACATCCGCTGACAACTATAATATACCTTCTGCTACGACTGACCAAGGGGGTACAGGTCAAATGCCTAGCAGTCATGCTAGCGTTCATCCAGGCGTGACCACGCAGGTTGGGGACATGATAATCGAGAGCCAAGATATTGATATGACCGCCCTCCAAAGCCAAGACGCGTTCCCTTTCTCGTTTCATGGGGAGCTTATTCCATGGTTGGAATACCTTCCACAAGACGTCCTCAGCTTCTTCGGGGAACATCAGAATTACACTTCTCTGGTAAGCCCTGAAGATGGAGCCAACCCTACTCCACGACCGCCTCCGCAGCAGTGACCGTCTTTTGTAAATATAAATTTTACGTTCCGAATTCTAGCATTTCATGGGACTTTTCAATGGGGAAGATGAGTCAAATGTCTATGGCGTCCAGCGGGTGTCAGGGCTTGGTGTAATGTGCATTCCGCGGCTTTTCATCTTGATTGCTTTTTGGTTTGTGGTATATGCCTGGTCATGAATTGAAGTGGGACATGATATTTGTTTTGTTTCTACCTTAAATTTTGTAATGATCATTTCTATTTCTATGATTCAGCTATATCCCATTCTGTGCCGTTGAAAAGATGTGCAGTGAAATGAGTACTTGTGTACAGATTCTGTATTCTTTTGGTTATGACTACAAGGATGCTAGTATTCCTTTTTTAATTCAGTGTAATATAGGGAATTTAATTACAGGTTACATCCATCTGCTAAAATAAATTAACGATAAAAAAGCCTCATAGTCGGTGAGGCTGCGGTATGGCAGATGTGGCAAAATGTTGCAGTGTGCAGTCGTCGCAGAAATGGGGGTTGCCCTGCACAACAGCTGGGGTAAACACCACCAGCAAACTGCGGAGTACATACCAAACATCAAACACGAGCTCATCACGACGTCATAGTGCGGGGTTGTTCTGCGTGTATACTTCGCTTGTTATCCACCAATATTCCTGAAGAAAAGAAGCAGCTGGGTATTCCGCCGGGCTTTATTCCATTCGATCCATTGCATGGCGCCCTGCGTGCCTACGCGCCGTCTGCACCCGAGACTTGCATTACACCCTGCTTTTGCGCTGCATCAGATTCGCAGGTAGAGGCGGGAAAAAAAGATAGGATATTCGAAAATCTACAAAATGGAAAATCGGTCTTCCAGTCCACTACCGGTGGGTCCTGGAAACAACATCGACGACAGAGCAAGTGGTCAGGACTCATGGGAAATAGATTCGTTCAAGGATAGCGGTCAAGAAGAAGAAAGCCGGCTCTCATCGACATTTGCGACGGCTGAGGTCCCGGCAGACGTCGTCTTAGACGCCTCAGGGTACGAGAACAACTATACCCGGAGGAGCGTTATTACAAGCTCGGGTGATGGGAACTATAGCTTCAGCTCATCCTCTTCCTCCTCGTCTCAACCCTCTGGAGGCGATATCCTCAGAGAAGATCTAGACGACGATGAAATGGCTCGTTTGGATTCAAAAACCTCGAGTCGCTCCTCTATTTCCTCCATTCCAGCGTCTGTTGTCGTCCATCCTACGGACGCGTCAAAGACCTCAGGCGCTTCGGAGCTGCAATGGCACACAGACAGTTGTTACCACGCTGGCGATTACCATGTATCAAAGAAAAAGGATGAATACACAAGGCCTGCGGCAAATATCAGGGGCCGTGATATCCCGTTCCGGAAGCCCAGCTCGGTGAGGGCAATGCAAATGCACAGCGAGGATGAGGACGAAGATGAAGAGTACTTCACACCTTCACGATATCGGGGGCCCATGCATACTCCACGAAATTCGGAGACATTGATCGGATCGCCTCCTCTGAAGCGATCGCCGTATTACTCGCCCAATGGCTCTCCACATAAACAGAAGATCAAGAAGGAGTACCCGCTTGTCTTGCTGCATTGCAATGTGCTGCCACCGACCCTTTTGCTGCCACCGGGAGTGGGGGTTCCCAGCCCACGAATCCTCAAGGAGGTTCTGCCTCCACGGTACTGGAGGCGGTGGAAGCTTCTCGAGGAGAAGATCGGCTCCAGTCTGCTCCGTGACCGTGGGGTCTTGATTTCCCACCCGCAGGAGATGTACGACCTGCTGGAGGAGAGGCTGCTGGAGAGTTTAGAGCTTCTGCAGCCGAGACTGCGACACGGTCATTTCCTCGGCAGGGGTGGACACGACTCGGGCTCTGACGACGATGATGATGGATGTCAGGAAAGCGATACTGACGGCGCGGAGGGAGAGGAATGTCCCGACTGCGGTGCAAGAGTCGTGGAGCACGATAATGGAGGCAGGAAATGGGAAATCAAGGTCTATGCCGCCAACGGGTTGATGAGAGCTGGGGCCTGGGCCGCCGCTTGGAGGGAGATGGAGAAGGTGGACGTGGAAGTCGGCCTCTGGCTGCCGTCGTCGGTGAGGAGGGAGCTTGAGAGGAGGACGCTGGAAGAGGAGACCGTCGGCTACGATCAGGCGTTGCGAGCCTCTGAGGAGGAAAAGAGGAGGGGGATCTATGGAGAACAGCCGCCTCCACCACCCTCACCACATCCACCCTCACAGGAGCAGATCGATGGCCTGGACGATGCGCCGCGGTTGAAACCCCCCGGCAATTCTGCAACCCCCAATCATCCGGCACCAGGACGTCAAGAGCATCGTATCTCTGTCCCCCCGTCCTATGTTCGAAGAACCGCGGATGAGATCGAACTGCAGACCTTGCTGATCAACTATATCCGAGTCTTGGCAAGCGACAGACGCAACGTCGCCATCGCCTGCTTGAGCGTGCTCGTTGTATTCCTGGCCATTGGTGGTGGTGGTGGTGGTGGTGGTGGTGGTGGTGGTGGTCGAGATGCTCGACCGGGCAGTTCACAGGTCGGGCCCTTTCATCCCGGTGTCGTCGAGTTCGTCCCGACTTCCGCCGTAAGCGTGGCTCAGTACCACCTCTCCGCCACGAACCCGCCCGCCGTGCCGGTATCGGAGAATCCTGCCGTCGCGCCAGGTAAATCGGTAGAAACCCACCACTTCTTCGTTCATTGAGGCGAAGCTGGCGCCTTGTCCTGTACCTCCAGACGCAAAGGTTGCGCTTGTGCCGTCTGCAGCGGAGCAGAAGCAGCAAGTGATTGGTTGAGTAGCCGGATGCCATGATCTGTTATGAAGATTCATCCAGATTTCGGTGGAGTCAAGGCTCCTTTTTTGTTGTTGAACACAGTTATGAGCGAAACGATGGGACGATGTATGACTCTAAGTAATGCTGAATACGCAGCTCATACCTGATTCTTCTTTTTTATGTTTTATTTCTCTTTTTAGCAACGGATGTTGCTGCAGCTATGATTATGATGATTCTGAGCGTTCTACGGGTGTTGGGATTTTCAACATGGGTGTGTCTTTGAGTTTACGACCACATATGCAATGCATGGATGACCGTCATGAAATGAAAGCTTAGTTGAACAGTTAGCATAGCAAGACACTGAGTGAATGAACGTCTGCTTTTTTGCTTTCCATGGTGTGCGGAGTTGACAGTAGGTTTGCGCAGGTCAGGCCTGCCAGGGCGCCTGACTAACTTCTCGGATGCAATGCTTCATCTTTGATTTGCTCTCTACAACAATACCAATAATAATCAACCCCGAAGATCCTGTATTTACCTACATCTTCCCCTTCGGCCTTCAAATCTGAGATAGATCTGAACAATTGGATGTGTTTGTGAATCGGCAAGCTGCCAAGCCAGTTAGGTAATCAGTGGATCTGTACCATCGAAGCTTTCTGCACAGTAGTCCACGAGTTATATATCTTTCCCCACCGAGGCGGTACGGGTACTCTTGTTTTTGTTACCAATAATAAATTAATAATAATAACATCTTGCGGTCGCGACCTCATCCTTCTGAGGCTGTGAGCTAGAGAGCGTGGCTGAGGCACGCGGGGAATCTCAGGGATCGGGATCCATGCGCGAGGGCCTCCCAGATCTCGCGACCAGGCGATAGTTCCGCTGCCACGGGAGCGCGCCCCGCAGCGATCGGCCCGCGGATCCCGCCGTGCTGGTGAGGAAAAGACCGCCCGGACGAATCAGCCATGGACAACACCTGAGTCTCCATCTCAGCCTCAAAGGTGGAATTTGATGATCTCTCGCTTAATCTGCTGGCCCATTTGGCGATCATGCCATGAAGGCCTGAAGGCCTGACCACTCGCGACCTCCAATCGCCAAGCTCCGCCAGTTCGGATGATTCGGACGATCGATCGTATTCTTAAACACCGGATATCACCACCCCTGGCAGAGACGCGAGGGGGGTCTCTGGTCTCATTCGGCGGCGAAACGATTTGTCCATGGGACTTATTTATCACTTTGATCCTGATTTCAGATGTGAATGCAATATCTTGCTACGATGAGCTGGCAAGCTGAGAGAGAAGGAATGAATGGACCTGCATATACGTCCTCGACCTTCCTAGTGGACGCCACGGGCGGCCTTAAACAGATCCTTTGGAGAGACAGCTGAACTTTGTGAACAGCCAGCCGCAAATAAGGTAGCAGACTTCTTCCCGATCTCATTCGATCTCCTCCGAGAAGCTGAAAGTTTCTCGGTGCCCGGACGAATGGGGACCTGCGATCTATCTCCAAGTGATGTGTTCACATCCCGCTGGTGGGTACTCTGTTTACAGTACTAGTACTATTTCTTGTTCCTCGAACAGGGGGACTTTCAAAGCCACTCTGGGGGAACCGGTAAACATTAGCTTTCAGCCTTCTTCTGCAGAAATGCATATATATAGGAAAGCTGGGAGGAGCAGCCTCGCTCCTCTCGAGATGTCGGAGGTCCGTAATTCCCCCCCATTCCTAGCAGAGATACCTACCTAGGAGGCTCGAAAGATGGTACTTCTCTTTCTTGCGCTGCTCGGCCTCCTACGTTGGGCCTCTGCTACTGCTGCTGACGTCCGGGGGCATGTGTCCAAAACGGTTCACTTCGAGATTACCCTGACGTGGGAAAACGTCGCCCCGGATGGCTTCGAGAGGAAGGCGATCTTGACAAACGGGCAGTTTCCCGCTCCAACGCTGGAACTCGATCAAGGGGACGATGTTGAGTTTGTGGTCTACAACCTGCTGCCGTTTGAGACCACGATACACTTCCACGGTGAGTCTTTTATTTTTTTTTTCCTTTTTCTCCCTTTCCCCCTTTGAATTCGTCCTGCAGTGGGCAGTTCAAGACTGAAAGTCTATACAGGAATCGACCAGCTGAATACACCGTGGTCCGACGGCGTGCCGGGCCTGTCCCAGAGACCGATAAAGCCAGGAGCATTCTTCGTATACAAGTGGAAGGCCACCCAGTACGGGAGTTACTTCTACCATGCCCACCGCAGGGGACAGGTCGAAGACGGATTGTATGGAGCGATATACATCAGGCCGGATGAGAATGTGGAGAGGCCTTTCGGCCAAATCACTGCTGACGCTGCAGGGCTCAAGGCCATGTTGGCTGCGGAGGAGAAAACAAAGCCAATCATTCTCTCTGACTGGCGTCATCTGACTTCGGAGGAGGTGTGGCAGGCTGAAGAGGCGACAGGACTCGACGCCTACTGCTCCAACTCCATTCTGATCAATGGGAAAGGCTCCGTCACTTGCTTGTCCCGGGAGACGATCGACGAATTTACAACTGCAGCGCAGAAACAGGTGCTCAACGGTTCTAGTCTAACGGACATTGGGTATGTTTGCTACATGGAAAATAATATTGTTACAAGGCTCGAAGAATGAAAGCTGACTGAAGGTTAGGTGTCTTCCCCCGACGACAGCTGCCGCCCAGGGCCCCTTCCCACACAACTTCTCTGCAGTCCCACCGGGTCTATTCGCGGGCTGCACGCCTTCCCAGGGTCCAACGGAAGTGTTAGAGGTGGATCCAGCGGCCAAGTATGTCAGTTGGGACCTCATCTCCGCGGCGGGTGTCTCGACCTTGACCTTCTCAATCGACGAGCATCCGATGTACATATATGCCATCGACGGCCGGTACATTAAGCCGGTACTCGTTGACGCCGTCCTGCTCACCAACGGACAACGGTACTCGGTGCTCGTGAAGTTGGATCGGCCTGCTGGCGACTATACCGTTCGGTCTGTAGTCACCGGGCTGAACCAGATCAACAACGGAACTGCGATTATGTCGTACGTCAATGCTCCGGTTTCCCAGACGGAGCCCTCCAAGCCGTACATCGACCTGGTCGGAGCAAACGCCACAGCAGACACAGTGTTCTTCGACGCATCCATGATCGTGCCCTTCCCCGTCGAGACTCCCGCCCCAACCGCCGACGAGACATACATCCTCAAGATCGAGCACTTCAATGCCTCGTACCGCTGGATTCTCGGAGAGTCCAGCTTTCCGCTCTCGCTGGAGGACTCGAAACCACTCCTCTTCATGAACCCAGACACGATCCAGAAGCAGGACAGCGACCTCACCATCCGCACCAGGAACGGCTCCTGGGTGGACCTCATCTTCGCCGTGACCGCCCCGCCCCTTCAGCCGCCGCACCCGATCCACAAGCACTCGAACAAATTCTTCGTCATCGGCTCGGGGAGCGGGGAATGGACCTACTCCTCCGTCGCGGAGGCGATGGAGCACATCCCGCACAGCTTCAACCTCGAAAACCCGCCGATCTTGGATACCACCGCAACGCCGCCCACGGTGCCCGGGCCGACCTGGCTCGCGCTGCGGTACCAGGTCGTCAATCCGGGTGCGTTCCTCGTCCACTGCCACATCCAGGTGCATCTGAGCGGGGGGATGGCGCTGGCGATCCTGGACGGGGTCGACGCGTGGCCGGAGGTGCCGCTGGAGTATAGGCTCGCGGCGGGGATGTGAATATTATTATAATGATATATATATATATATAATTGTCATTTCTGGTTGGAGATATAGATATGATTATCTTTGTTCACGCTTATCTTCTGTGTCTGTATCTATGTCAATTCTGTTTTTCATTATATGGTGATGATGACGAGTGATGAGACTGGTTGCATATATATATATATATATATATATACATATATATGGGTCTGCTGCGTCACGACGAAAGGGTCCTCGGGAATGGATAGATGCATAAGGAACCAATATAGAACCGCAAAGTGGAGTGAAAATCAATCCTCATTTCAGGACTGCCTAGTATTTAATCAGAGATTCAATGACCTTTTTTTTCTGATATTGATGGACCTATGTATCTATGTTTATAGAAAAACTTAGTGCATATCGAGTCGAGACTGCTTCAATCATCACGGCAAAAAAGGCACTGCTCGGGAATATTATTATTATGGACCAGTTAAGGTCATTAATTTCATCCAGAAATAAGGATTTCAGGCCAGCTGTATCCATCCATTTAATTTGACTTGGATTGTACAGTGGTATTTTTTGTATACACGTACATCTATGATGTTAAGCAGGCAGGTCATCCAACAGTATTCGCTGATCGCCCGCCACTCTCGTCAATCTTACATGGATTGTACCAAGTAGATCCGGGGGATATACAAAACCGGAAACAAATGCATAAGACAAACGAAAACTGGCATGGATATACTCTATCGCGCGGAATCTACATGAAGCAGGAACGATGATTGAAAAAAGGACAACCTGTGCATGCTTTTTTCACCCCTCAATGCCGTTGCCATGGGCCAAGGCGAGAGATGAAAACGTGACGGAATTCCCAAAGCAGCAACCCAAATAGTACATGCCGCCCTCGGAAAAAAAGTGCTGGTTCGTTGATGAAAGAAGTCTATGATAGCGTATCTCTATATGGAGAAACGACTAAATCATCGTGTACAGGGCTATTGTACACATGTGAAAAATCGTTCATGAGAATTGCATTTATTTGGCGATCTCAACACCACCGGTGGCACCGAGAATACGCTTGATGTCTGAGGACGAAGTCAGCTCTCTATTCTGCCAGAGAGGATCTATGGGAAATGAGTGAAAACTTACCTCCGTAGATGGCGAACTGACCAGCAGTCAGAGTACCAACCATGAAGAGACGAGCACCAATACCAGCGAAGCTGCCACGGAAGCCGAGCTCCTTGCCGATCTTGACCAGACGACTGACGGTGCTCTCACCAGGCTGACCCTTAGTCTTGTTGATCTTGCTCAGCATGGTGTCAGCGGGCTGAGAGACGATAGCAGCAGCGAAACCGGCAATGAGACCAGAGCCAAGGTTGATGCCAGTCTTGGCACCGTCAGAGAGAGAGTTCTTGTCAACAGTGCGGTAGATAGCCTCAGCGACCCTCTCGTAGACGACGAACTTGGCCATGGTGTACGGGACCCTGAATAGACATTACTTCTTCTGCCCGCGCAACACCAAGCAGAGACCAGACTTACTGCTTGAAGAGGATAGGACCGAAACCAGAGTAGAAAGCACCAATGCCCTCATTCTTGAGGATCTTGGTGAATCCGGTCAGCAGACCGCTGGCAAAGGTGGGCTCAGAGACGAGACGGATACGAGTGGCCTCCAGAGGGCACAGGGCGATATCGGCGAAGAACTCAGCCAGAGCGGACGAAGCAAGGTAGACGGCAGTGCGGTTGTTGGAGGCGGTCTCGTAGCCAAGCTGGTTGATGAACTGCTGCTTGAAGAACTCGTAGCCACCGAACTTCAAGGCACCCTGGAGGAAGTAACCGGCGGCAGTTGGGCCGAAACCGGTGAGCAGAGCAGCAGCACCCTCATTCTGGATGACCTGGCGGAAGCCACCGAACAGACCCTTGTTGTAGGTCACGGGATCAAGCTGAATTCTAGTCTTGACGCTGTACGCATAAAGAATGTCAGCATCGAAGATCAAACAATTGTCATACTGTGGTTACGCGGCAGCAGGCAAACGAAAACATATCGCTGCAGGAACGAGAACGGGCCAATTCAAGGCTCGGAGGGGAAGGAGGGGTCCATGCTTGCGACTTACACATCGACGGGCGTGAGGGCTCCGTGGGTCACTGAACAGCAGACAGCGCCAGCGAAGGCGAATCTGGAGTACAGCTGGAAGCCGCTCAGCTTCTGTTCCTGGGTCTTAGCGTTGGCAGCCATCTTGCTCGACTCGAGAGGCTCTGGGAGAGGCTCTAGCGGAGGAGTGGAGTGTGGAAGGGAAGGCAATTGCGAGGAGTAAGAGTGGATGATGGGAGGTGAAAGGGATGGGCGCCGGGAGACGGAGGCTGGCAGCACACCCGAAAACTTTTCGCGTCCAATCGGGAGCCGGACGCCGGGCAGACGGGGCCGCCCGGGTGCGGCTCGCCCGGGCCCGGAGATACGCCGCTAACGCCGACGACCGGGTTCCCGAGCGTGCCATCACGGGTCTGTGGACAGTCGCTTTCAGGCAGCGGACCGTGGTGCTCCATCTGCTGCTTGTTTGATGGGTCAAGATGATGGATGGACGGCGACATGGATCCTGCTGCGAGACCAAGATGCTGTCCTGCTCCGCAGGGAAAGAGCAGCCTCGTAAGAAAGAGCATGGCCTGCACCTCCTTCATCTGCATCCAGCCGGTCCCTTGATCGGTCTTGAACCTCGTCCGAAAATCCTAATCATTCGTTTTAGCTGTTAGTTGATATTCTCTCAATTCCATCGCTGCTATTGTTATCTTGCAAGATTCCCTATCCTTCATCGCTTTAAGAAGATATCTTCGTCTTTCAACGGTTTTTGTAGGGATGTTGCCTTCAGCTTTTCCTCATCATGCCTGTCGTCACCGTTGCTGATCTGCAAAGAGAGGAGAGGCAGAAGAAGTCGTCACCAGGAGAAATGAAGCTGACAATGGCCACCAAGGACCGTCCTGCCCTTGATGCAAGCTCTGATGATGAGGTTAATTCTTCCCGAGTCTCGATTTCAAAAGGTCTGGGACATCATATTAACTCCGTATCAGAGAAGCGGCTATATACCGCCGGACCATCTGACTTTCATTGCAGAACTGCCACTGAGACTGAAGCTCCCCTTGTTGGAAGACACAAATCTCATGAACACAGCAACGGTGGACCACGGGTGACAAGGATGAAGAAGACAAGAAATCGAAAACAAAAAGCTCTACCCTTGACAGCGCGGGAAGTACTGGTTCAACAACCAAGATCCGCATAGTGGGAGAGTGGCCTCGTCATTTGGGCTTTCAATCACCCTCCGCGGAGAATACGGCCAGTGATGAACCAGTATGTCTACTTGCATGAGTGCAGAATCTCTCATTGATGACCGTGCTGATTGCTGATAACCGTGACACTCCGGGTAAAAAGTTCTCATCGGCGCAGAATTTGGATGCATTAATGGAAGAGCTGGTGGTTGCAGATGCAAGTTATGCATCTGCGAAAGGTCGCGTTGACGACAGGTAGATCGACCAGTAACATCCTCTTCAGTGGAGTTTCATGGAAAGTAGAGAGATGTATTTTGGATCATCATGGCCTGGCGTTCGGGTGTCTATCGGTATTTCTATTGGCAGGATTGTGTAGGATAGGTTGCTTGAATTGAAGGATCTGCGAGCGTTCAGACGCACCAAGAGAATTGCGGTGTTCTTACATCTTCTAGGGTTTCCTCAGGTGATCTCAGAACAGGTTGTATACGTCAGGATGAACAACCCAGTGTTCCGTTCCTTGCAGCAAGACCCCTGCGTGCACCTGTCGCTAGCAGGAGACGTAACAGCGACGTGGCAAAGCATAGCGCCAATCGCGTCGTACCCCTCGCGAGCCCTTGATGCCAAGCCCTCGGATCCAGGAGAAGCAACTCCGCAGGGCGACCAGCGTTCATTGGCCAGGAGGCAACATAGGAATATTTTTAGAGTCCTTATTCGAGTCAGCTCGACGGTGACCGCGGTCATACAGGTATGGTGTTCTAGCAGAAACTCATCTGAGCACAGCTGTCTGACCTGGTAATAATAATCCTAATGGCCGTACATTTATCCTAAGTTTAGAACAGGTATCCAGGCGACAACACAAGAGCCAATAAGGCTGAGGGAAATTCTCCACAAAATGTCATCCCCATCGGGTCCGTGCTTCGCTACCCAAATTAAGGCTCCCGCTTTGATAACAGCTCTGTTTCTTTTCCTGAACGGCTGCTTGTCTTGCTTACATTGATGAAAAGTGAATAGGCGACCTCATACGATCGACGCCTAGCAGTAAGGAAAGTCGATAACAGCTCTGTCTCGCCTTACTCGCTCGAATGGAGAACTTTAGTGGCCGTTCGATGCTATTCCTGGTTCCTGTTTCTATCTAATGCATGTCTTGTGCTAAAGATATGGGGCTCCCCAGCTTGCTGCCAAGCTCGTCCGATCTGACCCATTTCCCCTTCAAATAGTCTGCAGCCATCTTTGTAAGGATAAATAACGCTTCTGGTTGCTGTGTTTGCCGTTCTTATTTTTTTATCATTGCAACTGTATTTGGATCCAACTTCAACATGAAGTCCCTCCTCTGCTGCTTTGGCCGGGAAAAACAGAAATGGCGGGAAATCGAAGGTCCGTGACCGTTCACATTTTCCACTGTCTGTTTTAGTAGATGATGGGCAACCCACTCGAAGGATGGCTTGTTTGCTGATAATCCACTTTGGACAGCCGAGGCTGAGCATCTTGATCAGTTGCCAACATGGGACGCTCCGGACAACGCTCTTATGATGCAGGCGTTTGAATGGCACGTCCCGGACGACCAGAGGCACTGGCAGCGCCTTAAGAGCGTATTACCGAGCCTGAAGGAAATCGGCGTCGACAGCATGTGGATCCCTCCGGGATGTAAAGCCATGAGTCCGTCGGGAAATGGCTACGACATCTACGATCTATATGACTTGGGCGAATTCGATCAGAAGGGGTCCAGAGCGACGAAATGGGGAACCAAGGAGGAGCTCCTAGAACTCACACGGACCGCTCAAAATCTCGGTATTGGCGTCATCTGGGATGCGGTTCTCAATCACAAGGCAGCTGCGGATTACACTGAAAGGTTTCTGGCCGTCAAAGTAGACCCGAAAGGCAGGTCGCATGTGTTTCCGACCCTTAGTGCGAACCTTCTTAGGCGGCTAACATTGTTCGATACCAGATCGGAATGTCGAAGTCTCTAGTCCAGAGGAAATCGAGGCATGGGTAGGCTACGACTTCCCTGGACGTGGAAAAAAGTATAGCTCCATGAAGTACCACTGGCATCATTTTAGCGGCATTGATTACAATGCCATTGACAACAAGAATGCAATTTACAAGGTCGTTGGGCCAAACAAGGGCTGGGCGACCGATGTCAGCAAAGAAAACGGCAACTACGACTATCTGATGTTCGGTGACTTGGACTACTCGAACCCGGAAGTCAGGCAAGATGTTATGAACTGGGGTGAATGGATTGGGAAAGAGCTCCCTCTGAGCGGCATGCGCCTGGATGCCGTCAAACACTACTCATTATCCTTCCAGAAGCAGTTCGTTGACCATTTAAGACAAACGTTCGGGCCCCATTGGTTCGTCGTTGCAGAGTATTGGAGGGGAGTTCCAGGAGAACTCCTTGACTACCTACAAAAGATGGACCACAAGGTGGCCCTATTTGATGTGCCTCTTGTCTATCGATTCTCCAACTTCTCTCGAACGGAAGGAGCGGACCTCAGGAAAATCTTCGATGACACTCTGGTGAAATATAAGCCTCAACATGCAGTGGTACGTTCTGACTATGCCGGTTGTCATGTCGATAAGTACTGATCTTTTTAGACGTTTGTAGCAAACCACGATACTGTAAGTCTGATTAAAACCTTTTGTCCAAGAATCATTTGGCTAACTTGTATTCAGCAACCGGGTCAATCTCTGGAGGTAACCATCTCCCTGAAAGCATGATCTTTGTCTTTTCCGAACCTGCTAACACTTCCTTTTTGTAAAAGGCCCCGATTGCGTCATATTTCAAGCCACTCGCGTATGCTTTAATCCTCCTGCGCAGTGAAGGCCATCCTTGCATCTTCTACGGTGATCTCTACGGAATTAGAGAAGGTGTCAAGAAGCCTCTGACACCATCCTGCGGCGGAAAGCTACCTCATCTGGCTCTTGCGCGGAAGCTTTATGCCTACGGAGTGCAGAGGGACTATTTCGACAAGAGAAATTGCATCGGTCGGTCCTGCCTGCCTTTGCCATTTCTCATCCAAAGAAGACACTTATTTCAGATTTTTCTAACTCGCGTACCTAGGCTTCGTCCGCTACGGCAACAAGCGGCATCCTTCCGGTCTTGCGTGCGTTCTCAGCAACAGCTCCGCGTCCAAGAAACGCATGTTCGTTGGCAGGAAACACGCCGGAGAGCACTGGACGGACATTCTGGGGTGGAGCAAAGAGACCGTTGTGATCGACGGCCGAGGGTACGGTGTCTTTCCCGTATCAGCAAGGAGTGTGAGCGTCTGGGTGGATGCTGCAGCAGAGGGAAGAGATCGGTTTGGTGACTTGTACGTTTCTATTTTCTTTCTTCTCCACCCCTGCATGACGGCACTAACTTCCGCACCAGTGACTCGGATATCTACAAGCACTAGCTGTCTAGCTCTGCAGATCACAGCGTTCTGTCTTCCTCTTCAGATTCTGGAAAGGGTCTTGCATATTATAGCGACAGCTCCAGCGTTCTACATACAAGCGGCACAGGTGAGGAAGAAAGGGAGACGAGCATCTTTGTGGAGAAACTTCTCTGTTTCCAGAGAAATAATGTGTACGGATTACAGTACAGACTACAAGATTCCCAAGCAGTTGGCGTTGATCAGTTTTCGACCTACCTACTGGGATCAATGCTCACATGGTCCTTGGTATCTAACGGCAGACTATTGTTTACGTACAAACAATCGAACTTCCAATTGGAAAAGGGAAGCGATCGAATGGTCATATGCAGTAGGCTTCTCATACCGCCTGACTCCCTCAAAATCAGTAGCGCTTCGACCTTGAAGATTGCGTTCTGGACCGAGTGTGCATGGGCTTTCCTGACCGCCTGTGTCTCGGGCGTCTGTGCGAGAAACCGGCCGTTCTCGAAGGTTCCGAGATAGGGTTGATCACACTCGGGCCAGAGCGCGGAGTACCTCGCAGTCATCGCTGTATCGCGAGGATGGCATGGTGGTTTGTACGACCCTGCCGGTTGTATCAAGGAGGTTGATGTAGACCAGCAGCCTATATTAATGCGACCTCTTTTAATAAAGAACCAAGCGCCCCGTAGGGCTCGTTCTGTCCACTTCACGGACGGCCTCCGGAGACGCGCCGACAGTGCTGCCCAAGCACTTTCTCAGCATGCTTCATATGCGGTCCGGAGAAGAAAGGCTAACTGAGTATGGAGAAAAGACTGCACGGAAGCTCCCGTTTTCCGATGCCCATTGGACATCACGGTTCAACGTCGCGGAAAAATTTGACGCTTCGGCAATTGCATCTTTAGATAAGCCAATCGGCAGGGTACGATCGGATGCCGCCCGGGTCCCCGCCGGTGCCTGTCCGGCAGGTACACCGCCACAACCGCTCTTCTCCCCGACATGACTCTGATGCTGCTTTTTGGAGCAGGTCGCTGGAGACGCGGGGCGGCGATTGACAAATCACGCCCATCATGGCCGAAAAGCCACGTCTGGACTCTCGTTGCAGGTGCCATCACGCTCCCAGTGAATCACTCGTGACTTCTTCCTCAGGGCAGACGAGCCGTCTTATCCGAGCGGCACGCGACTGGGACCGACCATAACTCGATCGCCCCCGTCCTGTTCACGAACACTTTTCCCGGGGTAGAATCATCTCTCGAGTCTGTAGGCCCAGAAAGGGCGCTAACAGAACGTGGGCCTGCGGAGACCCACTGCGTTGCTGATCGGGCATGCATCCGCAGCAGTACTTCTGACAAGGCGGGACCCCCTTATCGGTCTTCTTGCCTGAGGATTTTCTCGAGCTCTTATTTATATATTTCCCAACAGGAAAAGTAGCTGTGCTGATGGGGTAGCAGACGCCACCATGTCAAACGATACATCTGCGGGAGAAGAGCGCCAAACGAGAGCGTGTGCATCAGGTTTGTGCTTTCGCTCCCCAATCTATATATCGAAAGATGGTCCGTTTGTAGCTGACGCTTGTGCATAGCAACAATGGCTTTGCCGAATGACTCACAGCACACTCTTCAGGGTCAAGAGGACGACATTGCCCACGAAGCTATCCAAGCGAGATATGACAACCCATCCACAGTCAGATTCCGCCGTGTGGCGTCCAAGACGGTTGTCTCTTTCGGCCCTGATGATCCCAGCAATCCCGTGAATTGGAGTGAGGTACCTGCTTCCAACCCGGCCGTGAGCTCATGGTCAAATAAGTACATGATTTGTGAAGCTAAGACGAATGGTAATATGCTGTAGAAAATGAAATTCTACGTCCTTACGACCGGGATGATGCAAGTCTTGAACAGCACGATCGGCTCTTCGCTTCCAAGCGGCGCAATCTCGTACATTGCCGAGGACTTCAACATCACGAACCAAGAAGACCTGGTACTGCCAATATCACTGTTTCTCGTCGGTTACGTCGTCGGTCCCTTGTTCTGGGGCCCGCTATCCGAGTTCTATGGGCGCAAGAGACCGCTGCTCATCACATTCATACTGTTTAACATCTTCACCTTGGCGTGCGCGGTGGCGCGGACGTTCACGTCGTTTCTTATTTTCAGGCTGTTCAATGGAATCATGGCATCCGCCCCAATTGCCATTGTGGGTGGTTTATATGCTGACGTCCACAATGACCCCACCAAGAGAGGCCGGACCATGGCCTACTTCATGGCTGTGAGTGTTCCCGCCGAGTCTATTGTTGAAGAATTCCTCTGACCAATCAGTGCACGACCTTTGGACCAATCGTTGGACCCTGGGTTTCGGGCTTCGTTTCGGTCGTCAGCTGGCGATGGAGTTTCTGGATCGGACTGATCTGCGGTGGTATCACGCTTCCGCTGTTAGTGTTCATACCCGAAACCTACGCACCTGTGATTTTGCAGCGCAGAGCCAAAATGCTTCGCATAGAGACCGGGAACAATAGCATAGTTGCTCCCTTGGATCTCGAGAACCGAGATTTGAAGCAGGCTCTTAAGGTGACGCTGACGAGACCCGTGCGAATGATGATCTATGAATCGATTGTCTCCTTCACATGCTTGTATCTTTCTGTGGCTTATGCCATCTTCTATCTTTACTTTCAGGCATACCCGATAATTTTTCAAGGTGAGTGAAGATTGCTTCTGTAACTGCGCCTCACCGATACTAACCATTTTCGTGGTAGGAATCTACGGAATGAGTACCGGAGTCGCTGGTTTGTGTTTCTTGCCGAGTAAGTTACAACTCTATGCACCCCGCATCGGACCTGTTCTGACAGCAGAACCCAGTTGGGGTTGGCGCTTTCATTGCGTGTGGTATATTTCTCTGGTACGACTCGTTCCTTGCCAAGGCAAAAGCCAGAGGGGCGAAATGGTCGGAGATCGAAGAATACCGTCGTCTTCCATTGGCGTGCGTCGGAGGACCACTGTACGTTGTCTCCCTCTTCTGGATAGGCTGGACTGCTTCCCCAAACATCCACTGGGCTGTTCCCATGGTGTCGGGGATCATCTTCGGAATAGGTTACATGTTGATTTTCATGGCCATGATCAACTACCTCGCCGACGCGTATGAGACGTTCGCTGCGAGCGCCCAGTCAGCCGCTAGCTGCTGCCGCAGCATCTTCGGCGCGGTCCTCCCTCTTGCGGCGAAGCCGATGTTTAACAACCTCGGTGTGCACTGGGCATGCAGTCTGATGGCGTTCTTGAGTCTGGGTTTGTCGATCGTCCCATTTGTGTTCATCCGATATGGTGACCGTATCAGGGCGAACAGCCAGTTCTGCCAGTATCTGCAGCAACTGAAGGAGGCCGAGCGGCGGCAGCAGGAGCAAGATGCCCTGGATGACGCCCGCCGTGACATCGAGAAAGCTCCTACGTCGACTGCTCAGCCGAACGCAGAAGCTTCTGCCCCGGCTTCCACGCCCTCTGATAACGATATTGAAAAGCAGATTAACGCGTAGGTTCGAATGAGCTTGCAAAGGACTCATCTTCGACGGCGGTCTGCAGACTTTGGAAAGGATAAAAGGAGAGAAAAAGAGGAATTGCAAAAAAAAAAAAGAACAAAAGGATTCATCAAAAAGAATGAGAAGAAGAGAAAAGAAAACAGGAAAGTTTCTCTGAAGGCGCTGGCCAGCTCGATTCGGTTTTCGTTTTTTTCTTTTCAGATCCCATCACAGATACCCCTTCCGCGTCGTGTTTTTAACAGAGCTGATTCCAAGCCACGACGAGTTGTTTACAACGTCACAGAGACGACGGCGACGACTTGACGATACATGGTTGCATAGCGTTCAGGTTACAAAAAAAAAGTTGGGCAAAAGGGAAAAAAAAAGGAAAATCTTGGTGCATTAACTTAGACATGGGCTTTCGGTGTTTAGCTGATAAATAGTAGTAATGATTTATGCAGATAGAGGATGAGATAGGCGTTCTTTGATAGGAAAATAAAGACCTAATGGCATACACTTGATACGGAGATGTTGGCGTGAATTAACAATCGGTACATGAGACGGCGATAGTCGAGCACAACATGTTCAATTCGGACGTCCTTATTAGCAAGAGAAAGCGAACAGAGCTGTATGATGTACAGTATATGGGCCTTGTGTAACAGCCTGTCCATGCGTACTCCGTATCTAGGTAGGTGCTCATGAGGTATGGAGTAGTTCAGTATGTACACCTGAGTAGTATAAACCACACCACATTGTTCACCAGATGACATTCTGGTTTATTTCTGGGAGCTGTATGTCCACTCCATGTGATGCCTGTTTCATAGTTCATATAGTTCCTAGTATGTACAGTACTCTCCAAGCCCCGCGCTGGGGACCCACAGCACTCAAAGGACGCTGCGGGTCGTGCCGCACTGCGCCGCGGTTCGGATACTGCGTGGGCGATCCTTGACACCCTGAAGAGCACCGGCAGAAGAAGATGGGCAGGTCTCTCCGTCCGAATGATAATAAAACGGCGTACGCAGCATGATGTGATTTCCGTTGGTTCCTGTGCCGGTTAGAACCAGCAAGCATACGGGGAACACTCTCCGTGGACCGTCAGGTCAGTTGGAGATAGGTACCTACTACCTACCACTTCCCATGCCACAGCTGGATCGAGTTCAAAACTCCAAAGTTAGCAACTGAATGCTCTTGTTCCTGACCTTAAGCTTTTTTCCCCCTTTCTGCCTTGTGCTCTGTGCTCCAATTCATGCGTCTGTTGTTATTTTTGACCAACCCCTCCGCCCTGAGGTGTTCCCAGGATCGAAGCGAGCGGTCTGATTGATCGATAATGAATTGACCACCTCCTGGCCCAAGCAGACCAAGCCACCTGCGCAGTGACCATCGCCTATTAACCCATGCGCCTCAGTTTTAAGCGTGCAGCGACCAAAAAGCAGCCCCGGGTTTATTATTGATGCAATCGTGCGCAGTTCTCTGTGCTCACAGCTCTCAGTACTGCGGACGCCAGATATGCGCCCGCCCGCTTGGGCCTGTTCAGTGCCAGCCACACACACTTGGAGGCCAGAGAAGGAGGGAGGGGCAGGGGATCGACGAGTCGAGTTGAGGTCAAGAGTCAAGAACGTCGGCTATCGAGGATCCGTATGGTTATTGTTCCCGGACGAGTCTTGTCTTGTCTTGCTATGCAGCAGGTCCTGCTGCGCAGCGCATGTACCGTACAGTACATGTACGCAGTAGATCAACTCTATGTATCCCCCGTCGGTCGGCGTCAACTGCGCGTCCCGTGCATGGTTACCCAACGAGGGCCGAAGCGGGGTCCCAGAAGGCCGTTGTCCCAGCGAGGATTGATTATTGGATCGGTGGTGAACAGAAGAGAGGCCAGGCCCGGCGCTTCACACCCCTGGTGTGCTACTCGCTGAACGCCTGACCCTGGACAGACGCCGGGTGTTACGCGTCCAGTAGAGGACCAGCTTGGGCCTCCAGGTAAAATACTTGACTGCCCTTGTCTTACTGGATGTCGCGCGCCCGAAGTTCCCGCGAGTGAGATTTACTCGCTCCCCCGCCCTCCTTTTGTATCGTTCTCTCTTTTGCTCTGCAATGGCTATCATTTCCCGCTCGCAACGCTGATAACTACCTACAGCATCATCGTTTCAACGCCGTTCGCTGCTTAGCTACTACATCCGCGATACACTTGTCCTTCGTTTTGGGTGCTTCTTTGTTTCTTGGCTTCGGTGAACCGGTCTTATCTCCATCCGTTACGGATCTGCCCTGTCCCACCTGGAGGAGCCTCGTCGCCTAATCTCGAAATTGGAAATCGCCGGCTTCATCGCATTATCCCTTTTCTGTGGATATATTGCAGTTCGTGGTTTCAGAGATTGGATAAGATAGCTGAGCATAGTCTCCAGCACGGGCCTCGCCCTCCTCTGTCGTGATCCACAGATCAAAAGTTCCTCGATGCGGTGACAAAGAGACGAAAACAAAGATGGACTACTCTCAGTACCGGGAAATTCCAAGGACGCCTCAGAATATGAATGCGCCCATGGAGAACGATGGCATACGCTGGTACTGGAAAGCGCTCGCGATCCTGTCCTCGTGGTTTCTGCTAGCCGGGTACGTCTTGAACCGAGTCCAGGACTTGCTTGTATCATCGCCTGTGATTGACTGTGGTGGTGGTTTCTCGACAGTTACCTGATATTCCCTATGGCTCTCGAGCGCGGCCAGGAGACGCCGCATGTGAGCGCGACGGCGTTGATCGTTTGCGCATCGATCTTCGTCACGATAGGATACATGGTCTCGGTGATGCTGTGTTTCTGTCTGCATGCGCACTTCCTCCTGGAATCGGTCTTCCTGTAGGTATCCGATAGTCGCGCTGTTGTTCCATTCTTGTACCAGTATCTAGATCGCTGATATCATCTCCCTCCCTCTACTTCAGACCGTGCTTCGGATCCAGCCTGATCGGTCTCTTCAACGTCGCTTTCAACGTCGTCTGTCGCAATCTCCTTCCCCCCTCTAGCCTCGCTGTGGTCGTGATCGCCGTGTCAGCGTCGTCGATCATCATCTACGGCATCGTGGCCCTGTTCACGTACTCGAGGATCCTGGCAGTGCGACAGAAGCCGCCCCAGACCTCATATCCCGATGACGGCACCGCCCTCCTCACCGAGGACGAGATGCAGCGGCGGCAGCTGCTCAAGCTGCTCATGAACAAGGACGCGGACCGGGCGCCAACCCCGGAGCTGATCCAGGGCACCTTCCGCATCGACCTCCCCGAGACCGTCAACCCGGGGCGGGACAGATACAACTCGTTACCGGAGAGCACGTACGAGCGGCGGACGGTCGTCGTGCCCCCGCCGGGGTCATCGGCAGAATTACATTCGCCGTGGGAAAGGGACGCCAGGCGCGCTGAGATCGAGAGACCACGACGAACGGGATGATTTTCTTTGGTTTCGGACCCTGGGGATTAGTAATGGCGAACCATACCCCATACCGCGTTGATTGTTCTCAAGTTTCTTGGGCCAGTTGGAATCTCATGGAGTTTGCTCGGATGCTTTACGGAGTACGCTCAGATAGGTCCTTGTAGGAGAAGGGAGTCGAGTCATTGTTTTGCTCTGCGATGGCGTTCGGGGGCGTCCAATTCTATATTCAGACCTGCATCGTTTTTAGCAACCTTTGGATAGGGCATTAAGAACACCTGATTTAGTATTAAAGATATCGTATGAGATGGGAAAGAGATAGGAATAATTGGCATGATGTCAAGTCGATATGAACCCGGAAGGCTGTTCGATTTTCCTATGAATTGCTTATAGGATAACCAGGAAGAAAACGTCATCCCTTTCGGCTCTTCACATGAACCGTCAAAAGATAACTGTTTAGTGATTAGTGATAAGCTTGTGGAGCCGTTCTGGAGCCACGATCTCGCCCGGGAGCCCTAGAGGCCGCGCCGAGACGCCCAGCGCAAAGCCGTACCGTGCGTACCTCGGCATCTTCCAAATCCAGCAACCTGTGACGCCGGATCCAGCGACCGCGGACTCGGAGGAGCCGCGCTGCCTTCGGGCCCATGTGGATATGGACCTTATCTCTTTCGCGGTTTCACTTTTTTCCCTTCTATGATATCTTCTCCTGGCTGGGTTCTCAGGTCGTCTACATTTTGATTTCTGTCCCTTGATGGGGGTGTAACGACGCCTTGACGACTATCGTACCTCTCAACCCCGCTCTCCCTAACTACTGTACAACTGCCAACTATGGCGACGAAGCAAGTGACGCTCTTTCAACCGCCGCCGCTGGATCCCTCCAAGGCCCCGATTGAGAATGTCCTGGAGCTGACGCCTGTTCTGGACATTGGACCGGTGAGTTTGTTCCGGTCGAGTTCGATTCTGTGAACGGCATGGACCGGCCGTCTTTAAATTATGTATGCCATCGCTGACGAGAATCTCAACAGGACGTCTTCACCAACACCCGCCCCCTATGGCACCCCCCGGGAGCGCGCGGCATCTACGGCGGCGCCGCCATCGCCCAATCCCTCTCCGCCGCCCAGCGCACCGTCCCCGCCAACTTCACCGTGCACAGCATGCACTGCTACTTCGTGCTGGCGGGCGACTCGGAGATCCCCATCCTCTACCACGTCGAGCGCGTTCGCGACGGCAAGAGCTTCGCGACCCGCACGGTGCAGGCGCGGCAGCGCGGACGGCCCATCTTCACGACCACTCTGAGCTTCAGCCGGGAGGACAGCGGCGGGAAGAAGAAGCTCGAGCACGCGGTGCCCATGCCGGACGTGCCGCTGCCGGAGGAGGATGATGATGCTGCGACGGAGAGTGGAGGCGGCGGGCCGTTCGAGTCAAGGCGGGCGGGGATTTTGAATCGTAAGCTCCTTTTGGCTTTCCGGGGACCCGCGAAGTAAAATCCAGTTGACCGACTGACGTTGGGCAGACGACTCCCCCAACCCCGAAGACAAAAAAGTCCGCCAGTTCATCCGCGCCCGGGGCAGGATCTCCGACGCGGGCGGCCACCAGGCGCACCTCTCCGCCCTCGCCTACATGTCCGACAGCTACTTCATCGGCACCGTCTCGCGCGTGCACCACATCCCGCGCTTCCCCTCGGCCGCGGCGCTCCAGAGCGCGCTGAAATCCCTCAAGAACCCGTCCGACCTCGACGACGACACCATCAAGCGGTACGTCAAGGAGCTTGCGGAGCAGGAGAGCGAGGCCGCGGAGATGCTGCTGAAGAGCAGCAGCAGCGACAGTAGCAAGAACGGCGGAAAAGATCTGAAGACGAGGACTGAGGCCCTGGCTGCCGCCGTGTCGAAGCGCTGCAACAATGACGAACACTCAGACAAGCAGATCGGGATGATGGTCTCCCTGGACCACACCATCTACTTCCACAACCCGCGCGCGTTCCGCGCCGACGAGTGGCTGTTCACGGAGATGGACAGCCCCTGGGCCGGCGAAGGGAGGGGTCTGGTGACGCAGCGGATCTGGAACAAGGAGGGGGTGTTGATCGCGACGTGTGTGCAGGAGGTGAGTTCGGAATCCGTCTATTCCATCCATGCATCCCAGTTTGTTCTGGTTGTCGGGACGAGTCCACTTCTGTTCTGCCCTACTCTGCTCTTCGAAGCTGTCACGAACCCTAGCTGACTACGACATAGGGCGTCGTACGGCTAAAACAGGACAATCCGGTTTCTTCTCCCCCGCGGAGCGCAAAACTATAGACATACCACTCCCCCCTTTCTTCCACCACTTTGCTTTCCGTCTGTGTCTTCTTCATCTATATATACATAATAATCCCGTCCCAGAACCGTCCTGGTCCTGGTCCAGTTTCGGTTCCGGTTCCATGTGGATAGATTTCGATTCTTTCTTTTTTCTTTTTTTTCTTTGTTTGGTTTGGTTTAGTTATAGGTACAGTACAGTACGTACATATAGGTTAGATGGATAGATAGATAGATATCAGTGCTAGTGCTGGTTGATATCAGATCTGAGGGGAAAAGGATCATACTTCTGCTTCTTCCGTGAAGAGTGTACTGCACTCATTTATCTATTTCTTTATGTTTCATGTATTATCTTGTGAGAGACATGTGATATGTGATGCACGATTCCTTCCTCTAGACAAGAAGTAGTTAGATACCCACTGAGTTAAAACTATCGCTGGTGTACCGGGGAAGGCGTATAGGGCGCGAGCTCTCAGTTATTATTTACAGGACAGTATGTGTACACTGTACATACAGTGCAGAGAAGAAGAAGCGAACCGGCGCTCCCTCTTCTCTTCTCGATGTATATATACATGTTCATCAAGTGTCGACTCGTGGATCAGTTCGCTTCTCTTATCCTCTCACACGGACGGACGTCTGCTCTCCGAACCATTGCGCCGTTTTCAACATTTTTGCGGATTATGATTATAAGTGGGGCTTCCGGTTACTCGACTCAAGGTCCAGAAGCGAGAGCGAGAAGTGTAGATATGTCGCCCATCAGCGGGGAAATCAAAAATGCCAGGAGTACCACGGGGACGCTGCGTCCGGACTTCAAACTCACACTTAGGATCCATGCAGAGGCTGTAGGTCTCGTTAGTAATTTCTCTTCGCGGTCATTGTGCTGTGAGAAAGTGAGTGTGACCTGTTGCGCCGCGGCGAGATCCGTGTAGCCCAGATCCGCCACGGTCTGGAGGATGGTGGTGGAGCGGCCGTACGGGCAGAAGACCACCTCGAAGCCGGCGCCGGATTTGATTGTGAAGGTGGAGGTGTGGTCGTCGAATGCTGTATATTACATATACCTGTGTTAGTATTGCTTTTGCTTTTTGCATGGTTTTGTATTGGTTCAAGGGAGGTGGTTGTATGTGCGCACCGTAACTATACGCATCCGGACAGATAGTCTTCGCCGCTCGACTGTACAGACTCGGCTTGCAAGTCGTGGGGCTGTCGTATTTTCCAGTACAACAGTCGCTTGGCTTGCCGTATTTCGAGCACGCTGAGAGACATGGATCGAAGGCCGGCCGTTTAATGTTGTCGTCGGGGTACGGGTAGACCCCGGCCCCGGGCTTCCACGGGGGCTGCAACTGTAGGGGCCATGGACACCACCGTTCTACCTGATGCAGAGATGCTCGACGGTCAAGGGGGAGGTTGTATGTCTGGCCTCCAATGGTCATGTTCATCACTTCTTCGCTCTGGTCCAGGAGATTCGGACTACCGATGCAGATCGGATTCGTGGTGTTGGGGGGGATACTCGCCAGAGCTGGGTCGCTGGATTCAGTGTGCAGCGATATAATACCTATCGGGAGATTGTAGCCGTCGACTAGGGAGATGTCGTAGAATGATATGCCCATGCCGGTTTCTAAAGTGAACTCTGCGAGAGACGCAGGGGTTTGGCCCTACGGATAGTTCACAATATCAGTCAAGATGCCCCTGTAGAGCTTCTTTCACACCATGGCTTAGTGGTGGTCAAGAGAAGTCAACTGACAGTGCCCTTGCAATCCACAACCCCGCCGCAGTCGCCTGTCAAACAGGCCTTTCCACTACCGTCAATTCCCCCCTCCTCGGCTGGCCCCGTTCCATCAGCATTGAAACTGCAATTAGTCCGCGCCCATATCCGCCCCTGCCAATTGGCGCTGACGGTGAAGTTCCTCGAGTTTCCAGGACCCAGAAGGAAGCCACCGAACGCAGGTCCCGTCCCCGCCTGCGTTAGGATGGCAGGGTAGATGTCGTTGCTGCAGAGATTCGTCACTCTGAACAGCCTCTCTGCATTATCACGCTGGCTGACCCAGTGGACTGGGGCTCGTTTCATATGGTGGATTGCATGACAGCCGGATGGGACGAAGGAGAGAAAGAGAAAGAGAGATAGTAGGACAGCGCTCGTCGAAGTCGACCGCTTCGACGGTGTAGAAGAAGATGGGGAATATGAACTTGACATGAAAGAGAATGGGGGAAAGCCAACCATAGCGCGCTTCTTTGCTCTGGTTAGGAGACAGCAGTTCAACTTTGCATGGAGGTGTAAAGGAATTCAAAGAGCACAGTCTGCAGAATGTAGGACCCTGCAGTCATAAAATAGAAGAAAGTCGGTGACCAGCACCGTTAAAAGGAAGAGACCTTGATCCGGATCAAGGTGCTAGGTAATGAGATGATGCCTCTGCTTGTATCAGGCGCAGAGGACAGGGCTGAAATGACTGGCGGAGAGAGGTCGGTCTTTAAGCGCCGTCGTCGAGGATCTCTGTACTCAGCAGTCCCGTGATAGGATGTTTAGCTTTTGCCTGCGACGGCAGGAAGAAGTCACGTTTCGGCCTTAGGTAAGCGTACAGCGCGCGATTCTCTCCGCCGACGACGCGAGATGGCCTGGGCTCATCTCCATCGCATGGAATCTTCAGATCCTCTCGACCATTTTTGCTCATTGAAAAGGAACAAAAAGCAGATGATTATTAACGCAGATACATGCTCCAGAATTGCTAAAGAACACATCAGAGAGCCACCGATCCCTTTGCTTTTCCCAGGATAATACAGAGACCATCAGCATACTTCCACTGTCTGCCCCACACTCATCCCGGCCCGTTGTCTACAGAACTCCAGTGCCTTTGCGCCCCAAATGTCCCTCCCCTTGTATTTCCCCACATCTTCAGGCCAGCTCTCAATCTCCTTGGCCAGGTTCTCCAGCTCCTGCGTCGGGAGCTCGTCCAGGGCGGTAAGGGTCGTCTTGACACCGAACACCAGCGCGCCGCTCCGGGGCAGTCTGCGAAATGTCTGCCTTTCGCGGCGAATGATGATATCATGTGGCCGCAGCTGATTGTTTTCTTCTGAAAGTCCGTCCGGACGGAATAGCGTTGAAAACAGATCCTCATTGGGCCTGCGGACTTCTATAAAATAGTTCGAACGCTCCATCGGCGAGTGAGGCGTCAGGCGAGCCAGGAACCTACGAGGAATTAGTCCGCCCTCAACATTGCTGGGAAGAGCACCATACTTGCTGACGGAGTTCGCGACCTGCTGCTGCCATAGCGGCACAGGCCCATGCAATTGGGATACTGTCCACCCTATCCGTTGATCGACTGACCATCCTACTGGGAAGAGAGTTGCGCTTGCTGCTCTGTATGATCATTAGTCATCGATTTCGATAATGGATATGTGGGCCGTCGCATACAGATAATATTCATCGTTCTCGTTTTTCATGAGGATGCTCAAGTCCTCCATGGTCAGCCGCACTGCGATCTCAAGCGGCTCCATTTCGTCTGTTGTATCTCCAAAATGGAACCTTTCTCCAGTCTTCTTGTTGAAGACCGTCACTTTACCCTCGCGTTCCTTCTTCTCGAACATATTTGGGTATCGTTCGCAAAGGAACGTGACAACTTCCTCCAACGCTTCTTTGCAAGCCTCCTGTGATTCAGGAAGGCACTGGATCACTTTTTCCCTTTCCGTCTCAAGCAGATCATTCCTGACCTGATGCTCCTCCATATAGTTCCTGTCGATAGTCAACCAATTCCGTTGGTCAAGCTTCCGAACGTCCATCATAACATGATACCTTTTCCTGCCCTTGATCGGCTGGGCCGGGTAGGGCGTCATGTGCTTGAGATCATCGGTTGAATGTTTCGAACTTAGTAAGGAGGAGAATGGAAGCCATCTCCGCAGCCACCTGACGACGAGAACAATGACTATGAACGACAGCAGCAATTGTGACTTCATGGTTATTAGCAGAGTTCTTCCAAACTCAGATCATATGGGAGGAATCATCGAGACCTACCCACACGATCCGGAGAAGTTATATCTTGACGCTTACTTAGAAGAGCATCACCACTGCCGTGGTCAGATGTTTCAACACAGCTTTTTTTCCTGTCTAATCGTTCTTCATGACACGTGCCTCCTTCTCTGATACGCTCCTCATATTCCCCACAATAGCCCGCGATGCGGCGCCTCGAATGGGTAACATGGAAGCATCCACATGATCCTGCAAAATTTGCAGCTTCATTCGATGTCCGCTCCAATGGGCCTTTCAGACGGCTCCGGCAGGGAGAACACAGCCGGGTCAGAAGGGAAACGCACTGTCTCGGCCTCAGATGATTATGAAATCGACAAGCGGAGTTGCAGAGATCTCAAAAATGTCCGTGCGCCTGGGACTATGATTCTCGCTCAATAATATCGGAAATCAATCCAAAGGAGCCTCTTCATGCCTATCCGGGTCACCAGGAGAATTTGGCCCGCCGCGCTGATCTGTATGGTCTCGTGTTACTCCGTCTACTCCGAAGACAAACGGCAGATATGCCCGGAGGGAGCAGCTCCGCCATAACCGAGACGGGTATTCCGAACTACGAGCGTGGAGTTCCTGATCCACGCAGAGCTGAGTTTCTCCCTACAAGGGCATAGTGGCTCGCCACCCAGCGCTCTGACCCCAGAGTGGGTTAACCGTGTGACGAAGTCCTGGGTCCAGGTCCACAGCACCAGAGCTCATGGAACCTTTTCCCCGGACATTCAAGGCTTTCAGCTATCAACGCCTGCTTCAACGAACGCTTGGTCAATCCCCGGAATCACACCAGCGGCCCCATGCCGCAATGTCATCCTTCCCGCGTAAAGCGCGCTTACCGCCCTGGGGGCCGCTCGTTCTACCTGGGTTCGGCGTCCCGACGTTGTCCCACCTTCGTTGCGTTCTTTTCCAGTGACATCTTTTCTTTTTCTTTTCTTCTTTACTAAGTTGTCAAAGTCGGTTACCAGTCACATGTTTTCTTTTTCTCAAAGTTTCTCCGTACCTGCCATATTTGCTTCTGCGCTGCGCACATGTCGATGCTGGGAATACGTGGGTAAGCTTTCGGCGGAGCTCCAGATTGTCCAGACGCTCAGCCAACCAGCTCTTGGTCTTCAACGTCAATCATCAACGGCTACAAGTCTCGAAATTGACTCTGCCATTGCATAACCCTTTTGGACGGTAAGCAAACCGGTTCGTTCCCCCGAAGCTCTAATGACGATTAGCGCGTGGACCCGGTCGACAACCCGGCTCGCCGCCAAGACCTACTGACCGTGCTAGCCAATCCCCTGGCAAATAATGACAATATCCGGAGTAAGGCGAGACTGTCCCTACCTGCCGCCGCTACAGTCCAGCTCAGCTAAAATTTCAGTCATCCTGGTTGTTAGCCATATCAAGCAACGGTTGTGGTCATATGGCTCCCAGCTACGAAAGCGCTTTTCGAATTGGTGCGTGCTACAGAGTACTCCCTGGTCTGGATTCCGCCTCGGAGACAAACAATATGTTTACATGAAGCGAGCAAGCTGCCGGTGTGCATGAGATGGTGTTCCTAGTCAGATTACTGCATGCAGAAGAGACGTTTGTTCTGCTGGGCGCTGATTTCTGCTCGCTTAGCTTCCACGGCCCTCATCTATGGTGCAAAGTCAGCGAGAGCGCTGGCAGAAGCCACACTGAAAAAACCGGACTTGGATTGTCGGATTGAAGCTGTCGTACTTTCAAGCAAAATATCACACATCACCTCTGTCAATGCGCCACGAATGCTCTAGGTATCGAATGTGATGTGGAAGGAGATCACTACTGCTGAGTCGTGGACATGCATAGTTCCAGTCTTGGGGCAAGGTCTTTCCAAGCCTTCTTCAACGTCACCTCCAGCTAATGCAGGTTGATCTTCAACGAATATGTAGCAATTATGTACCTTGTCTCAGAACTGATTCCGTGACAACGGTACACTACATACCTCTGATGATGATCTTGAGTGGATAACGAGAGAGTCTCTCTAATGAGAGCCAGGTTCCGGAATTGATATTGACGCAGGACGGCTGGGTTTACCAAGAGATCAAATGACCAGAGCAGATTGTTTTTGACCACCACAAGGCAATGCACACGTTTTCTCTCGGCAATAGCCTACATTCATTAAGTACCTTGAGTGTTGGGTCGACATCATGCAAGTTCTGTCGGATTACGGAGTAGGTGTTGCTGGCGGCCGGCAAAAAGGTTGACGCAGAAGACTGTTGACTGTCTATCTTAACAAGAATGCACGAGGGTAATCCTTCCTGAATAGCTTTTTCTGCACCGCTGCGTGCTGCAGACAACCTCGCTAATTCCACTTAATTCGAATAATTTGAGAATCGCAATGCGGGGTATCAATAATCTCTTGGAGGAACAATGCAAATTTACTGTGCTGGTCTCCCCCGCAGCCTCTCACACAGCCCGGATAAAGAGTACTCCCGTGGAGTCTTGTCCTGAGGCTAGTTATCACGAGCTTTTATCTTCATGGTAGTAACACCAAATCTCGAAAATATTCAGAGTTCATGGCATCCTCCTGCGAATTTTTCTTACTCAAGAGAAATCGAATTTGCCCAGATACCCTGGTCCTCCTCGAGAAGAATGTTACATTGATGACGCCAAGGACTCTTCTTCCATCTCCTTTGCTCGCCCTTCAGAACGTAATTCGGTAGGCGACCTAAATTCTCAATACTTTTTATCCATTGATTTACCCCCACGAGCCTTTAATGATAATCTTTAAAACCGGAATCATGCATCCTTGAGCCAGTCGCCGTTTTCATGTCGAAGGCTGGAGGCGCACCGCACCAGTAGCGGCTAGGTCCCATGCAGACCTGCCCAAACTCAGCCACAGTGGGCTTTGCTTACAACAGGTACCTATCTTTGGGAGACTTCCCCGCAAAAGTCACCACTATACTTCCTTGGCTTCCGTTTGGATGCATATCCGGGGACGCCATGGGACTGGCTTAAAACAAACGTCAGACCTCTCCCCAGGAAATCCAGATCCGATGACCTTGCTGGAGTACTGTACATATGCCAGTTCACCATGTCCAGCAGTCGCTAAATGACCCATTATTGAAACTTTGTTGGCGCTCGATCTCATATCTCCATCCAAGGCCAGATACATTGTACGATGTGGTGTATGGACTTGGCAGGACTTGCACTTGACGACAGTGGCTTCAAGACGTCGCTTGGAATTCATCCCTATTCATGAAGACTGCAGACCACGTGCAGTATGGTAGTCTCTCTACAATATACATGATCCGGTGACAATGCTTTGAAATATCCTGCGATCGTTGTCACTCGCTCTCGAACGTTTGAGATACGCTTACCTTCCACGTGGAACGAGTACTACAAGGCTGGGCTTGACGTCACATCGGCATGAGCAACAGTGCGATACCATTTCGTCACTTCGGTGACGATCCTTCTCACTTTTCAATACGAACTCCTTTGGGGGAGAGGGGGGGGGGTTCCAAGTCACCGATACTAGGCATCATTGTGAACCTGACCTGCTGACATTCCCGGGGAAAGGAATCAGCACCTCGCTACGGTGCCAGCAGATACATCTGTCCGCATGCAAAACTCTGATTTATCCTTCCTTGAGGCTCAACCGTTCAGAAGAGACTCGCAGGTCTTATCAACAGAATGTCACATAGCCATACCAGCTGTCCCAGTACTATGACTATGCGATTGGCAGAGACGCTCTGTGGCGATCCTGACAGATCAGCAGAGAATCACATTTCTGAGGTCTGAGCTGATAGACACAGAAATTTTGATGTCAACTAACTGCGTGGAGGCAGTCTACTAACTCTGGAAGACATGACAAACCATTTATCTAATAAAGAAGGGAACATTAACAGTTCACGGAGGGAAAGAAGTACACGAGTTTCCTAATTAAGATGGCCAAGTCTTCGTTCTTTTTTGGTTTGGTGGTTCTTATGAGGACTCGATGACTGGAGTGGTTGCTAGATCACATAAAATCATCAGCTATGCCTACCTTCATTAAATTAGGATGCATGACTTAGCATTGAAATTTCTATGTATGGATCTCAGTTCGTTTAATAATTGATCGTTCCCTTTTGTCCTTCTCTTCACTACTGTTGTCTCGTCTATGCTTGTCTGAACCTTCCCTGTACTTCTACACTAACGACAGGAAGTGAGGACCCCATGCAAGAGAAGTGTTGGACAAATGGCAATAGTACCTATTTGTCTTGCAAGTTCCCAACCTCATATTCCAACAGAGAGGGAAAAAGAAGTAGAGCACGACCATTATTGGTATTAGTGCATTGTGGCTGGGTCCTTAACAGAATAACACACAGAGAGAGAGAGAGAGATCTAACTACCTAAGTACTTACCAGAAAAAGACAGCAGGAAAGGGAAAAAAAGACGTAGAACCATAAATTGGTCATATCATTCTGTATAAAGGAGGAAAGAAAGCTAATTCGACGTCTGAGAAGCTATATGTTAAAAAAAAAAAAGTAGAGAAGAAGTCGGCAATAAAATCCCACTCCATCCATCAGTCTGTACGCTACCTACATCGGTACCTACTACCTAGGGAGTATAGTACCCGGGCCATCTCATCTACCTGCATACTACCGTTTCTGGAGCGGAGTCATGTACAGGCCGGGCTCAAAATTGCCCCCCACCCATTACTACTTATATCCAGGCGGCGGCCCATTCAACCTTCTATTTTAGGAAGGTGTAAATCCAGACCTCGGGGAAGCATTGGAAAATAAAAAAAATCCTCCTCTCTGACAGGTTTGCAAGAAGGTTATTCTGTCTACCCCTTCATGATATGATTGCTAACTTGATTAAATTAGTTATTATTCATTTCATTCCCCTTCCTCCTCTTCTTCATGCATGGCTCTCTAGAAACTATACTTAGATACTTACTTTACATGTAGCTGGAAGCTAGATAGCTAGCTACCTAGCTAGTTAGTATCAGAATGAGGAAATGAGGATTGAAGCGCTGAAGAAAATCGAAGAGCTCAAGAACTTGTTTGATTTGAGACTGAGTTGAGCCCATTTCCTTCCCCTTTCCCCCCCCCCCCCAACTGTACCAAAGCCATTAGAACCCGTTCCTGACTGGACTGGATTGTGAACCACATCATCGTACCAGGGACAGTACAGTACGCACCGTACGAAGACCACACAAGTATCAATTGCTTGATTAATTAAATAATTAATCGGAGTCTTGATCAACTTGAGGGCCCCCAGAGAGGGCACAGGTCACCCAGTCACCGGTTATTATTAGGTATTTGGGAGAGGGAAAAGGGAGGGAGAACCTTAAAAACAGTGGGTATGTACTGTACTGCACATTCGGCACTGTGGAGAGAGAGAGATCTGTTGTGTCCATCAAGAAAAACATGTGGGAAAAATCGACAAGAGAGTTAGAGAGAGAAGGCAACATATATTACTACACAACTCAACGAAAACAGCCAACCCGTCTTGTCAGATCTAATCCTGCTAGATTTCGTCATTCATCATCATTTTTTTCCCCTTCTCTTCGATCTGTCCATCAGACAGACAAACAGAGAGACAGATGGCCTCCCGCTATTGCCTGTACATACAATATGTGGTTCTATTCATGCCTGGCTGCTTCTAGTGACTGCTTTCATGTGTATAGATGTACTGGTGTACAGTATACGACAAACTCATGTTCCTTTCATTTTACTTACAGATGAATATCTATGTACTCTTCTCACCATCAGGCTAGATGAGAGCAAGGCTACAAACAGGCAGGGCTGCTTAAGGTAGAACAGAGGACATATCAAGCCTGAAGTGAAGTAACACGAACAGAATCCTATAATAAATCTTGGTATATTTAAAATTCTAGATCCATGACATGAATTTCGGGGGCGTCGAAGCAAACAGCAAAAGATAAAGCGGAGGAAGGGAACTTTATCGAACGTCATGTGGGGAACCTAAAAGACGGGGGGAAGAAAGGGACCAAGATCCCATAGACGGTATCTGGAAGGAAGGAAGGCGGAAGGGTGAGAGGTACGTGAAGCGGGTTGGGTTGTGGAAGCGGGGTGACATGACAAGAAGCAGGTGAAAAATGACAGATCACAAGAAGTCGTTGCACACGGGGAATCAAAACGAAAAAGAAAACGAAAAACAAAGCTCATTATCAAGAATCCCAGACATAATAAAAAGCAAGCAATCGAAACAAAGACGATGTACGCTGAGAACTCCTGTTCTCGAGTCCGGTGCACGTGAGTCAAGTAGTTTTGTGTGTGCCCTTCTATCCATCCGTCACACCTTCAACTTCTGATCTGGTAAAGATGAGGGTATGTAAGCAGAATTCCCAAAGACTCCTTTCCCAAAAAAAAGCAGACCCGCTCGCTCTTTTCGTTGCGTAGACATGTTTCATAACCAGCCGTGCGTGTGTCAGAGCGCGACACCGAACGGACTACCTGAACTTCGTCGAACACCGGCCCATGACCTCGCCCTGGCACACCAGCTCGGCATTGAACTCGCTACCGTCGAGCGTCAGGTAGATGTCGAAATAGACACGGTAAAATGTGCCATTCGGAGTGTCCATGCGCTCAAAGTCCTTCTCAAGGTTCTTGCGGGACAGATCAGAGGTAAGGGTCACCACTTCCTTGATGCCTGTGGAGAATTTGTCAGACAAGATCGTGTTCGTAGAATACAGAAACAGGGATATACATACGTGGATCCTTGGTATACTCTGGACACACATCCTCATCGCACGCGTATAGGATATCCTCGTACATCAGGCTGGCTCCCGGCGCAACCTGGCGGAAGAAGCTGACCTTGACCGGCTCGCCGTTCTTCACACGCTCGCCCTTCTGCACGAAGATCTGTCGCGTGTACTTGCACCGGTCCTTGCCGTCCAGACTCGGTACACGGTACTCCTCTGGATGGTAACCCTCCTTGAAGGGTTGCAGGGTGGCCATGAGATAGTGTCGACGCGCAACACGAGATGTGACCACTCGTTCCGTGATACCTGCCGTGACAGCACCCTTGACAATAGCCGCAACTGAGTCCATGGGTCTCACGACCTTAGATTGGTATTGGGGTGGTACGTGGAGTTTGATCTGCTGGAAGAGATACTCCGAAGCGCCAAATCCGCCGACGACCAAGATGTTCTGTGGAGTTTGTCAGAATCAAAGCCCCAAAAAAAATAGCAAGAAACAGACTGTATGACGGTGTACTGGCCTGTAATGACCGATTCTGCGCTTGGATGGCTATGATCTGGTTCCGAACCAGCTCGAGGATTCGGTTGACGACGGGCTCGAAACACTGCAGGATCTCCTCGTTCGTGAAAGTCATGTAGCCCTCCTCGATGCCAGCCTCGGGGAAGTCTGCCTCGATTCCAACGTCCACTGCCCACTTCTGGCCGTTGTTGCGGAAGTCTGCCTTGATTCGGTTCTCAAAGTCCATGATACACTTGGCGTATACCTTCCCAGCAGTCCGCGAGCCGTCAGGCAGCTTCATCTTCCGGATCCTGGCCCGAAGGATGTTACTGAAATTTCGGTTGAGCGCCGTGGAGCCGCAGGAGTCTCCAGAGCCGGCCGTGCACTCTGCCACGCTAAGGGGGTGTTCCTCCTCCACTTCATACGCGATGAGATCTACGGTTCCGCCACCGCAGTCGACGATCAGAATGGCATCACCGACCTTGAGGTTGAGAAGTCCGGTCTTGGCGCAGAACATGGCAGCAGCCTCAGGTTCGGTGATCAGAGTCAGACGGTTGTCGTTCTCGTCGCGCAAGAAGCCGGCTTGGAGGGCGGCCGCACGGGTGGCAGCTTTCGCCGCATCGTTCCAGATGGCGGGTACTGTGAGGAAATATCGGATATTCCGCTCTTCTCTGGTAAACACCTCACCCAACGTCTTCTGCAGCTGAGCGCGGGTGGCTTGTCGCAGCTTGAAGAGATAGTCTGCCGCGACGTCGATCTCCGACTTTCCTGGAGGAAGGGGAGGGAGGTTGATCGGGTCAATATAAGTGTTCCCCGAGAGCATCAGCTGCAGCTTGAACCATTCCACCTTCTGCACACCGGGCTTTGGGTAGCCGGTTGGAGCAAGCGCATCGGCGATGTCCGCACCCCAACCCACCACCTTCTGGTATTGATCGTAATACAGCACCGTTGGGATCTGTTTTGTAGTGTCACCGTTAGCCAGAAGAGAGCACCACGGGACATGGAGTCAAATCGACGTACGTACCTTCTGCTTGGTATGGTTTCCCGCGCCAGGCCATTCGGTGATGATGTCTTCCCTCGCCTCGTTGTTGGTCGCAAAGGCAAAGGCAACGCCCGAGAAAGTGGTCCCAAAGTCAATCCCCACGATCAGCTGTGCTTTGCTTCGACCAGCCCCCTCCACCTCCACTGCGGGGTTCCGCAACCCGGGGTGGGGGTTTACGCTCTGCGGGATGCTCTGGGGGATGCTGTGCGGGTATCCATATACGGGCGGAGGAGGACCGGGAGTCAGGCTCGGAGCGGCGAACTGGAGAGTGGGATTGATGGAGGGAGCGGGATGGGGGATCAGCTGCTGCCCTGGCGGCATGGGGCTGGTCGGTCGCCCGGCCGCATTGTATGTATAGCTGGGCGGCCGACCCGGCGGATTCTGGTTGTTCATGGGAAGGCTGGTGGTGGACGAGCTGTGACCGGGCGGCGGAGAGTTGGAAGACGCGCCGTTGGAAGTCTGGACGAGGTAGTTATTGTTATTTGGCTGAGTGGATGCCTGATTCTGCGACTGAGCGGCGGAGCTGTTCTTGCGTCTTGTACCGAAACCCAAGGACTTGAAGCGGGAAGTCATGAGATCCATAAGAATCTGCGGGCGACAGAGAACAGAGACGGAGGAGTGAGAAGAGAGGAATACGGGGGCGAGGGCTGGGGAAGAAAGAAACGCGGGCACAGGAGGGCAGTGTCAGCATGCAGCGGGAGGGTTCTTTCTCTGGGGTGGGGGACCGGGGGCAGGTGAGATGGAGGACCGGGTTCGAGCAGGCGATAGGGATAGGGATAGGGGATGGGAGGGGAGACGGCGGACAAAGAGGACGAATTGGACGGAAAGAGGAGGATGAAGAGCGCGAGTCGAGAACGAGCAGCGGGCGCTGGCAGCCGCAGACGAGATACGGCCTGCACGCGGCTCTAGTGGGAGGTCTAGGACCAGGCGATGCGGCGAGGCTGAGCAGGACGAGCAGACGACAGCGCTAGGCCAAGCGCAGGGTGTTGGAGCAGCGCTGTTTCCTGATGCTGCTGCTCTGTGTCTACCGCAGCTGTCCGATGTACCACGCTGAGCGAAACGTAGAGATGCCCAAGGGCAAACCGGTGGTCCTGTACCGTCGCATACCAGACGGCGTCACAGTACGTCGAGTTGCTCTGCTTTGTCTCCACGTCTACCGTCTACGCCGTATGGCTGATGCTGATTCATGAATTCCCATGCTGCCCTCGGTCGCATTTCGATTCTTCTTTGCTGCGACGACACGGATCCAACCATGGTCGACTCGCGTGTCCGTCCATCTGGTTCCTACACCCTTGACCCGGATGTTTTTCGCTGCGGAGCTGACCTCCATCCAAACATCCCAATCCCCGACCAAGGGGAGCCGCCGCGCTCGCACCCCACCGTTCTCGGCGCCCACGGGGGGCGGGGTTGGACAGGGCGCTTGCTGACGCACTGAGCATGTGTCAGCAGGCACAGAACGGGATATCACTGCGACGGTTATGATTATTTAACAAATGACCGTCCACCCGTGGCCGTTGTCTAACATCAGCACTCATGCTGTCCTCGAACCCTGGAACCGCCCCTCGCGGTGCCCCAGAGCCGCCGACGATGCAGCCCTGGGAGCAGCGTATCGTCGCCGCTTACACGGTGGCTTCTGCGCTCCGGCTCAGATCCTGTGTCCGGCCGTCTTTAGCATCATCATTACCTTCCTCCGTCATCTTAATTTTTTTTCTCATTTTTTTTTCCCTGTCGCTACAAAGTGCTGCACAAGTTGAGGCTCTGCGCAGACCTTCGGCCTTGGACCCGCTGCACAGCCATGCGCCCCGGAGTGGCTGATGACTAAGATACCCAGGTCGGGATAGTGGTGGCTTCCGGCCCCCACGGTCAGTCGACAGCACAGCCGCCGAGTGTGGAGTCTCCCGGGCGAGCCTTATCGCAGATCTTACAGCTGTTGGTAAAGAGATCGTAGTTGAAGAGCACCCGAAACCTTGACTGAACGCCCTCCCTGATAATGTCGCGGCCCACGTCCAGGAGACGGAAACGTTAATACGACGGTAAGCGCGCCTGCGGCAGCCGCCATGCCCGATTGCACCACGTATGGAGCGAGGGACCGGGGATGGCCAGTGGGGCGTGTGTTTGCTACTTTGCCTCCTGGTCTGCCTGCAGCTGAACTCGGCCATGCGGTTCGTTTGTTACGGAACAGCCGCCCGACGTCGCGAGGCACACTTGATGTCCAGGCTCCTCGGCGGGGCATAAAGCCATTGTCTTCGAGCCCAGATGACATGCATCCTTCTGCAGTGTCCGGGGTCATTTTACAGTCATCACATGCACTCATGTCTGATTCTTCCGCGCTACCCAGTGGGACGGTCGGTACAGGTTCTGCAGCATACTCTCTGGATCCTGGATGTACCCGCACTCACGCTGGCTCTCCCGTCTCTCGACATGGAACCCCATCTTCTCAACCAGATGGAACACTTCTTCCTCGGTCAGTTCCACGCTTCCGGGCTCCCCGATGCCCTGGTGCTGGTGAGTCTCCGCTCCTGTCTCCGTTCCCCCGTTGTTGTTGGTCCGGTTGCCGTGGTCCTCAAAATGCCACAGCAGCGGGCCGACGTTGACCCAGATCCCGCCCGGCTTGAGGCAGTTCCGGATCGCCTCGATGTACCGGATCAGATTCGGGGCCGTGTCGATGAAGAAGACCGTCGCGACTGCGTCGAAGGCGTCCTTGTTGGACTCGCCGCTGTACAGGACCACAAAGTCCGCAGCGGTCATGCTCATCGTCCCAAAGCGGGGTGCCTCTTCGTTTTCTGCCCGTGCGGCCTGAGCAGCAAGCATTGCAGAGCCTGGATGCACGTCCGGTATCATAACCTTCTTCAACTGCTGCTCCCTCGACACGAGGTTCGAGAACTGCGTGGCGAAGGGGTAAAGTGCATGCTGCTTGGGGCCCTGCGTATGGTTCAGCACCCAGCTGCTGGCCAGCAATTGGTGGTAAGATATCTCGTTCCCCTCCGCCGCGAACCCAGCCTGGCAGAGGTCGAAGACGAGTCTTCCCAACCCAGCTCCGGGAACCAGCACCCTGATCTCAGGCCCGGGACCCCGCTGCTCTCCAAACTCCTCCCTCAGGACCCGGACCACCGGATCGTAACATACTTCCCTCTCCGCTCTTCCCTCGGCGCTCCAGTCCCTGTAGAACTGTCGGATGGTCGAATGGGCCTTGCTCACGTCCGCCGACGTGGCCTTTCCGTGCCAGTTGCGGCTCGGGTCGTCCTCCTCCTCCGGGTTCGCAGACAGGCCGAAGGACCGCAGCCCGGCCGCGAGGATGGCGTCGGCAATGTCGGCGTTGGCGTCGATGGCGTCGTCCACCTTGTTGAAGTTGTCGAGGAGCGAGAAGGGTGGTTCCGCAAGCATCTGCCAGTGCGACGACGGGAGCGCGTAGAACGCCTGCCGTCGCCGGTGAGTAGCGTTCATGTGAGCAGTTCTCCGGTATTGCCTGTTGTTTGCTCAGCAGGAAGTCGACCACATTGAGATCGATCTTCATCAACGTGACAAAACAGAGCAATCAACAAAAGTTGTGAAAAGAAGTAGAAAGACGCACAAAAAAGCCAGCAAAACGGGTATTCAACGAATCATCAAACGAACCCATCGCAGATTTGCCTTCAGAAAGAGAAAGCTGGATACAATCAAAATCAAGACCACATGAAAAACTCCAGTAGTCTTAATTAATCGAGAGACCACCGCTTATCACGACCATAGATCGTAAAATACGCAGTGGCTGCATCTTGAACGCGCCCACATAGATAGACCTTCATGACGCACGTACATACCTGAAGGAGTCGAACGCGGCAAAGAGAACCCTCCGCTCCTCCGCGTCCGCGAAGGGATCGAAGTCTCCCGCCCAGCTGCGGACCTCGTCCTGATCATCGTGCTGATGCGGTTCGGGGTCCATGTTCTTCTGGTTTGTGCGCCCACGATATAATAATGATTTGGGAGACAAAAAAACAAGACGAACAAAGAAGAAGACCAGCAGCTGAGAAGAGAAAGAGAAACGGATGTATCTATATATCTCAAGGAACTAATAATAATAATAATAAGTCCATGTGGTGATCGATGTACAGTATGTACTGCGTAGGTAGGTTGCTCATCTTTCCGCCTTCCAACTCTTGACAGCCTGTTCCGCCCCGGTGACCCGCTCCGTTTGGCGGGGAAGAAAGACCTCCGGCGGTGGTCTACACCTCGCCCGAGGAGTATCAAATCAAATCAACTACCCTTGCCATCAAACAGGGAGGGTTTCGGTGGACTACCTATACAGAAAATTGCACTGGTCAAGTCTGTCACTGATTGAGGATTTATCATCTCAGATACTATCATACTGCAGTACAACCAAGAACCAAACCCCTCAAAATCAACCTCGACGGCTTGGCTCCTCGAGAGCTCTCCTTCCCTCCTCCCTGTCTACCTCTCTCTATCTAATTCAATTAAACAATTTCCATCACATCATACGTTACTTGAACAAATACTCCACCTTGAAAGCAAAAATGTCAACCGCATCACCACCGATGCAGCCGCAGCAACCGCCCTCCATCCCCCAAGACATCGGCGTCAACGTCAACGTCGAGCGCGTCGAGCCCTCCGTGAAGCCCATGGAGATCTCCCTCCCGCTGCCCCGGGTCCCGCACACGACGCTGCACATCCACCTGACGTTCCTGGCCACTTCGACGATGGTGTTCCTGGCGACGACGACGCCGGGGGACGGGGCGGGGACGCTGAAGCCGATGGGGAGCTTCGTGTATGCGATGCCGGACGTGAGTTCCGTCCTCTCCTTCTTCTTCTTCTTTTTTTGTTTGTCTTTTTGTGTCCTTTTTGCATTTCGCAGTTGATGTTTCTGCTGTCTTCGCTGCGCATGGTACCGCTCTTTGCTTGTTTCCAAGTTTTGGAGACTTTTTTCCTGGTTCGTATGGTTCAGGTTCTTATATGATGTCAACTCTATTCTGATATTTCCTAATCTCTGGTCAATGTGATGTACTATCTATGTCTCTGGTCAGTTAACCGCTGGTGTGTCATTGGAAGCGAAAAGTTTTGTGCCACTTGGCTCTCAACTCACCTTCTATGGATGTCGGTTTTTTCTTTTTTTTTTCTTTTTTTACAGTTTTTGATATCGATGTTCTTTTGCTTAACATTTCATCTTATACCACTTATCCGGCCTAGTCCTATACAGTACAATACCAATCAACCGCGACTTGACCCTCCCGCATCCTCTCATCAGCGTCGCGGAACCACCAAGTCCCAAATCCCACACTCCAGGCACCTTGCTTCCTTCCTTTTCTCTCTCTATACTTCTTTACCAACGCAAAGGCCTCTATCCCATCTAAATATCTATACAGATACTAACAGACACTTTGATGGCAGCGCACAAACCCCCGCTCGACCATCTCCACCGTGCTCTACTCCACCCCCATGACCGTCGACTACGCGACGCGCACCGCCAAGATCCTCGCGCGCCGCATGGGCGTCCCCGTGTACCTCGGATGCAGCATCGACACGATGGCCACGGGGACGACGGCTGAGGAGGAGATGGAGGGTGTGGCAAAGATTGTTGAGGTGATTATGCAGAAGTGGGACGAGAGGGAGAAGAAGTAGGAAGTGAATGAAAAGGGGGGGGGGGGGGGGGAAATATGAGAAAGGTTGAGGATGGACGGGAAGTTTGGAGAACTACTTAGGCACAGTACATAAGGACTTGCCTATGGTAGTTAGGTAGTTTGTTTCGGATGGGTTCCAGGGAGGGTCAAAGAGGATAAAGGCGAAAGAAAAAGTTCCGGATAAATGAATAAGGCAGTTGTCGGTTTTCGCGTTTTCTTTTCTCCTACGGAGGGCTGGGACTGGACTGGATGAAGTTGAGGTCATCTGAGGTTATCTATCATAAAAAGTTCATATCCTTTCTTTGAACATCGGCGGGGATCGTTGTTGCATGGGTTATAGGAAGCCCCAAAGGTCCTGTGACGGATCCAGGCTTGTTGCTAAATTTAAATAGAATGATTTTTTGGTGCCTTCACCTACACAACAACAAGCCAAGCAAAGTTACATCCATTATTATGGGAGGACGCTGGACGAAAGGAATGGCGAAGGGTAAAAAAAAAATTAGGGCCAGAAATGCCAAAAAAAAAATAAAAAGTTTGTTCAAGCGGGATTCTGATTACGGTATATATTTACGGTATATATATATCTTACTTGTCAAAGGATGAATTCTAAATAATAATACAGCACGTTTGCATAGAAAAAGAACTTTGGGATGAAATAGATTTGTTTTTTCGATTGGCTGTAAGAACTTGGCTATGACAAGAGGATGATGATGATGATGAACGGTGGGTGAGGGATTAGAAAATCTCTTCTAGAAGCCTACAGAGCCAACATCTATTTATTTATACTGGATTCCTTCCTTCCTTTAAAAGAACATGCCCAAGACCCCCTTCTAGTAGTATGATTTTTTTTGGCTAAGCCTTTGACTGTCATCATATATTATAGGGTTTCACCGCCACCGAAGATCCTGAAAAATAATAATAATAATAAAGGAATCGGTATATTATTCCCTTTGACGGAACTAAACGAGACAACGGATCCGGGCATGTAGAGAACCCTGCGGGTGGACCTATGCGGGCAGTGGTAGGTGAGTGAGCGAGTGGTCTACCGTCTGACCGGCCTCATTCGACCATTGATGTGTTATCTCTTTCAATCACTGTCATTGCGACGCCCACACCCATGAGAAGACGAGAAGGAAGGAATGAAATCTGGGATTTATCTATTTGGAGAACGAACTTGTATTGAAACTCGCCATATCATACTTTACAGATGGGGCGGAGAAAATACCACTTATAACAGTTCCGGAAATTTTTCAGATCCAGTAAAACTCTCTCGGGGAGGGGAGAAAGAAAGAGGTGAGTAACTATATGTATATACAAAGCCGCACAGACTTGCTAATAAGAAACAATGAGCCTAATAAATCTACCTATATAGTCGAACTTCAACACCCCGAATCAATTTGCATATCGTTCCCTGTTCCGGGGGTAGGGTCAGGGGTTAAGCAAATAGTAGGTAGCACGTTTCATGAAAGATTCGCTGAGACTACAATATACTACTGCTGAGAGCTAGGTGGTCTGATCGGATGACGACGGGAGTTGATAGGCATAGATAGATAGGTACTCCGTTGTGCTCATATGCCGGTCCGACTTGAGAGGGCGTCCGAGTCCCGACAGAGCTGGTGCGGGGGACCGCCAAACCAAGATCACTTACTACTACTGTATACAGTAGTACAGTACATAACCCAACACCGTGTTCTTTTGTTTGCCCTGTGCACTATTGATCAAAGATAATTTTTTTTAAAAAAAATCAGAATGACAGATACGCCACACTATCCATGCATGGATGGCTTCGATGCATATGCAATACAGTACATAAGCAGTAAAGTATTCTCGGCTGCCGGCAATTTTATTTACATGCGGCCTCTTCTTGATCTTCTCGGATAGATATCCGAGCCTTTCTTCTCATAGCTCCTATTGCAATGTGCCGGTATGCAATTTGTCCGAATGCGTGGGGCAAACCGGAATTCTCGGGTCCAGATGGAGGCTTGATATTACCATTGAGAGATAACGTGTTAATATTGCTGTTGCAAGATGACGTTGCTCTATCTATGTAGAGCTGCTGCTCCCATTTTTTGCAGGTTGCGTTGTGATTTTGGAGAACAATACCTCTGTCCAGCTGAGCTTGGCATTCCTGCATACAAAAAAAGAAAGAAACAAAAAACAGGCAAAAAAAGCAAAAGGGAGCCAGTAAGCGCAAGACGTCGTCGCATGAGAATAGATCTGCTGGACAGCGCTGAATACGAAGTAGTTGGCTTGCCAAGGACCAGGGTGGCCCTTGTGTGTTTGTTTTAATGTCGAGGGACTGTGTACAGTATCTTGATTCGAATAGCCTGAGTCACTGAAGACCTCTACCGAATCGGAATCGGACCTTTCCATCCATGATCCATCATGGGCCACAGTGAGGCTGAGTACGAGCGCTATGTATGTAAGCTTTGTAACGGTCTCCTGCCCCTGTTTTTCATGCATTATTGTGCAAGCTGTGAATTTGTATGATTTTCTCCCCATTTCTCTCGCATTTCCATCAGATCAACGCGGACATGGAGGGATTGCTTTTTCATTCCAGATTGCAGGCGATGGGAAACCCATCGTCATGGTTCGACATATATGTGGGCAATCCAGCGCATGATGAAGACTAAACAAGAGTGATGCTGAGTATCTATGACCTCATGTTTCATGTTGTCTTGCCCCATACGCGGAGGACCGGGTGGTCGCGAGAGCAAACAGGGAATATGGTCAGACTGCGCGGGGGGAACGCAAGGCCCACGTGGAGCAAGGGCTTCGGCTGTGCAAAGGCTAAACGGTTTAAAACCACCGGTAGCCTGGCCGGCGAGCGGTCCTTCATCCCATTCCAATAATGATAATGATATCCTGGCACTCCCACACTGCAGGCCCTGCCAGCCCTCCTCGCTGCGTGCATGCTGACTGAGCCGGGTGGCCGGAACAGGCCGAGGCACGGCCAGATTGGGTCAGCGGGCGTCCTCCGTGGTCGCATCCAGGCCTGTCACGGGGCCCGATGGAGCGTTTTCCGACGTCAGATGGAGCTGTCGGCAAAAGATCCAGAGTTAAAACAGCCGCGAGGTTAACAGGCTGCTAACTACTAGTCCGGGCCGTTTGCCATCGGATGTCTTGTACTCGCTCGCTTGGCGGGAAAGGGACGCCGGTAGCGTCATAGCTCAGCAGGTCACGAGCCAAGAACCATCATGTTTGCTGGTCTGGCACTCTGAGCAGCTTTTTTTTGTCCTGTTTTTGTTTTTCCGCAGCATGGCGCGCGCATCGGAGGAGACCCGGCAGACCACCTTCCGGGCTTCGCTCCCGGAACGGAATGGCTGTTATCTTACTTACAGCGAAGATCAGTAGTCTGCGATCGAGATGGGCCAGCAACTTAGCAAGCAGTCTTGTCTGTGCGGGGAAACCGCTGCAAGTTGGCTACTAGCAGCCTCCGCCTTGCAGAACCCAACGGGATGCCGCGTTCCTCCAGCGCGAGAGAGGGAGGGAGAATGCGGTCTGCCAGATGTATCATTAATAATGGCTGGTGCAGGAGAGGGCCTGGTCCTCGTGTTGTGGACGTCGAAGCAGGCCCAACAAGCCGTGACGCAGGACCATGTGCAGTAGTAGGAGTACTGGACTGTGTATACACTAGATAACTTGGTGGAGTGGGTGGTGATGCAGGGCACACACGAGGGTTTGTGACCATGGTGGGCCAGACGTGTGCTCGAGGAGAACGCGGGAGCACGAGGCCGGGCTAAGCAGCTCGTCGATGCATACGGCACTTTTCCGTGCGCTGGCCGCGATCTGTCGTTTGTATGGTGGTGGATGATGATGACGATCGTAGGCGAAGATGGATTCGAGGACCGCAGGACGGACGTTGGAGGGATGGGGGCGCTTCCCGTGTGGGCGAAGCCGCGGCCGTTCCCATTTTTCCCCGACACGCACAACGAAGCTTGAATCTCGATTATTTTTGAGTTGCTCGACCTGCGCACCGCACGAAGCACTACTACCGGCAACTCCTTCCTGCTACCCGTCCTCAGTCTCACCATTCCGCCATCCGCCCGTGATGGCGTACAGATCGCATCCCGTTTGAGAGATGCGCCAGCGCAAGCGCCCTGGCCGCCGCCGCGCCGAGGTAACGCCAGCGCGGCCCACGAACAACTCTGGCCAGAAACATTCCATTGTCCGTTACTTCGTGAGCTCCAGGAGCAGAGACGGTGATGTTCTCACACCTCGGAGCGCTCCGTGACGCGGCTGGGTTGATTGGACGGCGGCGTCTCGAGGGGTTATTGGGATTTTCGCGAGCAACCGTGGCCCTTGGATTATCCCGCAAGCAGTACGGAGACGAGGAGGACTTTGCTCCTAACCCCATCGCATGCCGGGTCCACCACCCGGTCGGGACTCCATGTGGCCAGTGGTGAGAAGGCTCCAAAGCTGGGGCCTGGGATCGTGCTGCGCCTCTCCGTGAAGAACATCCGGCCGCGTCTGGCATCCAGTCCCGTCGTCCGGGATGGAGCCCGCGGGCCCTCTGGCCAAGGGCCAGCCCGTTCACCGCCCGACGGCGATCTGTTGTCTCGACGATCTCACGCCCACCGTCACCGTCCACGACGTCCTGCGCCTCCTCACTTCACTGCCGATCTCGGGACGCGCCCGCCGGCAGGGCCTGAGTCCTGCCCCGTCTCCCTTGTACCCTGGCCCGCTGTCCCAAGGCGGCATGGCGCCGCGTCTGGCATGCCTGCGATGCCAATTGAATATCGCCCTTCCCTCGAACCGCCCTGCAAGAAATTCACCCGGTCGACGGTCTGGTTTCCGGATGAGAGCGCGAGACTGGGAAAAAAAAAAAAGGGACCAGCGTGTTTCCCAACCGCCAGTAGCATGCTCGGGCCTTTGGCCATGGTCGCTACCTAACCGTTCCAGACAGAAGATATCCTGGTTCTGCCCTCCAGACGCGTCCGAGGCTCGAAGCTACTTGCTGCTTTTTATGACCCAACCGGAGCCGCGAGATGGCTGTCACCAAAAAAAGTCGACAGCGGGCGATCCATGGTGCTTGGTGGCATGCAACCAAGGTCTAGTCGAGGACCTCCCAACTCCTCGCATTCATCTCCCGAGCTCCAGTTTGGTCGACGGATCTGAATGATGGATGATATGCGTCTTCTCGGCATCCATCGTCCTGCATGTGTACGGAGTAAGCTCAACACGGCGTAGTTGTTAGTTTGCCATCTCCGCTCCTATATTCTGTCCTCGTCTCAGACCTGGCTCGTTTCAGCTACCGGGCTCAACCGAGACTTTCGGCGAGGCGGTCCAAAAGCTTGACGAGCCTGTCCGAAACATTAGGTACCCCGGCGGCAGGGGACTGCCGTCGATCTGGCTTCTTGGTCTTGTGCGCTTCTAGAGCACCATCCTCTAATAGTAATTATTCCTTCTATTGTTGCTGTGTCTCACCACTGTCCTCGACAATCCACGGGGGAAGGCCTTTCTGCACAATTGGTAACGGCCAGCAGTTAGGATTACCCCTGCCGTGCTTTGGTCTCCAGCAGCTAGATGTCAACGCCAGAAGCTCTCCATCAATCGTCGAGGACCGCGCGACAAGGTGTTTGGCGGCCCCGCGAGAGTGCCTGCCGTTGGATGTTCCGCGCTCGAAAACCACGGCAGACTCATCCATAATTATAGCCCGCATCGCCATTTCGAACGCTAGAATTTCTGCAGGTTTACAATCATCGAATAGCGCTCGAGACGTGGCCTGGAGGATTTTCGAAGTCGCGATCTTCTGCTTATTCTATTCGTTTTCTCCGGTTTCTTTGGCCGTTGCCATTGGAGGAAAGTGCCTTTCGCCCCCCCCGAAGCATCTCACCCATATGCCGCTGTCTTTCGTGACCAGAAAAGACATTCGTTATGCAGAGCCAATTCTATCATCCATCGGCTAGTCAGGGTCAGCAGAGCGCCTCATACGATTCTCCATCTGTGTCATCTGCTGCGTCGCCACAGGGGCCCGTTCAACACCAAGGTGCGGCTGCTGCTCTGATGTCCGCTCCACCGAGCAGACCTAGCAGCGGGCTGAAAATGGCACACCTGCTGCAACCCCCGTCGCAGCAGATGCCAAATGCGCCATTGGTCCCGTCATCATCATCATCCTACTCGCGCTCGTATGATTCTGCTTCGGGCTCTCCAGCAGAGCGCGCGTCGGTTTTGCCAGATGCGCCTCCATTAAATGGATCCATGCCAGACAATTCGGCCATCCTTCCCGCCCAGATGGGCGGCACGGGACAGTCGCAACCACCGCCGCCACCGCAGCAGCAGCAGAAAAGAGCGTATAGACAGAGGAGAAAGGATCCAAGTTGCGATGCCTGCCGTGAGCGCAAAGTGAAGGTACAGATGCGCCAGTCTTATATACCGATGAAAGACGTCCAAACGCTTACGGCCTTGGGGAATCTAGTGTGATGCTTCAGAATCCACCAGCTGCACCGAGTGCACCAACCGCAAAGTGCGATGCCAGTTCACCAAGGAGACCAACAGGCGCATGTCTTCAATCAAGTTCGTCCCAATCTTTGCGGTTCAGGCGCGCCCTGATTCTAACGAGGAAGCAGGCAGGTTCAGGACCTCGAGAAGCAACTTTCAACTACCAAGCAGCAATTGCAGCAGCTTCGCTCGGGGCTGATGAGAGCAGATCTGATAGATATCGATTTCGATGCGAGCGGTCAACCCATTTTGAAGCTGCCAGATGTCGGATGCCGTCCGCCGCGTCGGACTAGACCTCCGGTGACGCAGGATTTGTCCGAGGTGCGAGCCAATATGCGAAATTATGGAAGGGGAGTCATGAAGGTTCCGCCACCATACCGGCAGGAAGAGTCAAAAATGCTCCTATCGACAGATGCGCCACCTCTTCCCCTGAAGAGCGTTGCGGATCGCCTCGTGTCACAGTATTATACTTCGATCCACTCCGTTCTCCCGATCCTCCACTGGCCTAGTTTTATCGCCGAGTACGAACAAGTCTACCGCGCTGGTTCGCTCAGGGGCGTTCCTCGTGGATGGGCGGCAGTGCTATTCACCATCTTTGCCTGCGGGTCCCTTCACACTCTGGATCCGAACAGGTTCCGGAACGGCAAAGAATATCTGAAGGTCTCGAATAGCATATTCGATGTATGGCAGGATGAGTTTTCCCTCGATCAGGCGCGAGCCACCCTCCTGGTGAGTATCTTCCTTTACGAGGTGAACTCTAAATCGGCCAGCTGGGTGTGGTTGGGTACCTCGGTGAGGATCGCCCAGGAAATTGGTCTTCACCTTGAATCGGGGCCGTGGCCAGCCGTCGAAGGAGAGATGAGGAGACGTTTGTGGTGGGGGATATACGCCTGGGATAGGTTTGTGTCCTCTCCTCGTTCGGTGTCTTCAGTTCTAATCGTCTGCTCTCCAGGCTCATTGCGCTGGAGATGGGGAAACCCGTCTTAATCCACGATCATGACTGCGACGTTGACCTTCCGTGTCCGGTTGACGAGCAGTTCATCTCGGAAGGCGCGTCTGTACCTGAAGGACACAAAACGACACCGCTGCTCGCAACAATCCACGTCGTTCGGTCAATCGGCCCACTGACCAAGACTCTGAAGTCTCCCGTGATCAGTCCTGCGACTTTGGAGACATTCGAACGCCACTTCAATGCCTGCTTGGCGACCTTTCCCATTCAATACCATCCCAAGTCAGACCAGTATCTTGATCCGCGCTCCCTCTCCCCGATAATTTACCTGCAGAATGCTAGATTTATCCTCCACCGCCATAACTTCTCTCCTTCCTGCCCTCCCGAGACGCGATATACGGCCATTGAATATTGTCTTGCGACAGCGCTCGACACGACTCGTCTCCTCTCGCGCTGCATGCACAACCCCCCGTCTTCGCCGCATGGATATCAGGGCGGTGATTGGCGTTCCCTGTTAGCATCATCTGCAAGTACGATGCTCTGCACTCATATCTGGCGTTGCATTCTACTACTCCTCTTCCGTGAAGAGTACGCTGCTGCTTTGGTCTGCGTGCAAGCGAGCGCCACCATCGGTAATGCTCGGGCTGTGAATGCTGCCTGTGGACGCTATATCGCCTTTTTCCTGAAACGACTTCTGGATCGATTGCGTCGCGAGGAACCAGCAGGACTGGAGAAGGACGAGGAGATGATGGCATATGTGTCGGGAGATATGCAGAGTACCGCGGACGGAAGTTGGATATGGCAAGGCAGTGAGACGGGTTCTCAGTTGAAGACGGTATCACCGCAGATGGCGAATCCACCGTCGTTCCGGGACAGCATCATCCACCAGACAGGACCAAGCAGGAGTTCGCTCGAAGAGGAGCCGGAGCTCGAGTGGGAAGGTTGGGATTGGGTTGAACGGACGGTTCGATACCTTCATGAGGAACAACAGCAGCGACGCCAACGAGGATACGACAGAAGAGACGTCCAAGCGCCGCCGAGAACGACGGAGCAGAAACCAGACCCATCACTGCTCAGTCCAGATCCCGCAGGCGCGAGCTCCAATACGACATCTCAACGTAGCCCCTCCAGTTCTCGCATGACGATCGCGAATATCATCTAGGCGGGGAAGAATACCTTTTCTCGACGTGACCTCGATGAATCACCGATTCCTTGTACTTCATCATAGGTATACGCTCGTCGCATCGGGTTCGCGAGCTCCTCGGAGTTCTCACCTGACTTGCAGCAGGGGAGCTACCGCAATAAATTCTCTGCAGTACGCATGACGGACGGACACTCCACCGCATAGACTCAGCTAGTTACCTCTGCCAGCGTTGTGGCCTTTCACCCAAGCTGAAACGCCGAGGACACTTGACGGATTTCGGGGAAATTCCAGCGACTATAGGGAACCTCGATATAGACGAGGTACCTAAATAATCATCCGCCGTGGCTAATCGAGCATGGTTCGGGAGTGATGGAGACGGTCGGTATATATATACCCATATATAATTTAACTCCCCTTATTCTGCTGCTGCGTTAGGGTCCTTAGACCCATTGCCCCTCTCCCCTTCCATGACCCGACATGGGAAGCATGTGAAATGAAGGTTATGGTTAATGAAAACTCCTGTGTATCTACTCCGAAGTATTATATATAACAATATACCTGGGGACATAATTTTTATCGTTTCCTCTGCATCAACATCGCCAGTCACTTGTCTGCACTGTGCGCACGGGCGGGAGGTAAGAAATATGACATGGTGTGAGTGTTGGGAAATGGATGGATGGATGGATGGATGGATGGGATGTCGGTTAGGATTTATGCATAGAAGAATTCTCGTATCCTTTAATCCAATTGATTGTCAGGGGCTCTGCTCCGGTCGCCCACGCACACATTACTACCGCTGACGCCACTACCAAAATCCACCAAGCCAGACGTAGTGGAGACAAGAGACCGAAGCAGTAAGGCGCCAAGGAGTCCGGAGAAAAGACCTAAAGACTCAAGCCAGGATACCAGATTACGTCTCCAGGTTGATGCTGCGGCCGAAGCGGGCGTACAGGGCGACCTTGAGCTGCTGCATCTCCTCGCGCAGGTCGCCCAGGGAGGCCTCGAGGCGGGAGACCTCGCCGTCGACCTTCTCGGTCTCGGCGGCGAGCATGGCCTGCGCCTCGGAGAGAGGCAGGGAGATGAACGAATCGCCGATTTTGTAGCTGTATTTTTCCCCCGCCTTTGTAAATATATATACCTTTATAGACATAGAGATAGGTGTGGATGTGTAGAAAGGAGGCGGAGGGGAGGGGCTACTTACGGGACTAGCTCGTCTTCATCGGCGAGCTCGAGCTCGGTGGAGATCTCCTCGAGGTCTTCCTTGTCTTTCTGGGGAGTGTTAGTCTTCTCTCTTTTTCTTTTTTCCCCCGTGGAGTAGAATAGAATAGAATATTGTAGATATATATGTCATTCAGATTTTCAACATGACCCCACCATGGAACAAGAAAAAAAGCTAAATGTAACAACAGCACCAGAGAATCAAAAGGAGAAAGAAAAAGAAAACATACCTGCTTGGCCTTCAGCTGCTCCTCGAGCACGGCCTCGCGCGCATGCAGGCGGCTGAAGCGGTTGATCTTCTCTTGGTCCTCGCGGCGGACCTCGGTGTCCTCGGCGGAGGCCTCGTCCTCTTTCGAGAGCTGCAGATCTTTTAGTCCATCTGTCCTGGCTGTCTGTCCTGTTCCTGCTGCTGTCGACAGAAACGGACAAGGGGGACACACGTACCATGCGACGGGGTATCATCTTGGCTGGTGGCTAGCTGGATATCTGATCTGGTGGTTGTCTCTTGTTCTGCCTCCCTCTCGGCGCCGTTTTGGGCGGGCGGTCAGCGGTGGAGCGGGCGCCTGTGGCCCGTGCGGGCACGAGACCGCTTCCCTGCCTCCGGGCGGATCGGTTCCTGAGGTGAGGAACGCTACCTCAGCAGCGGTGTTCTTTGTCATCACAGATCCTCTTCTCATTGTTTTTGTTCTCTATTATTGTTATTTCTATTGTTCTTATTTTTGTATTGCCGTCTGCGCCGAGCCCTCCGCGTCGGGTGACATCATCCTCTCTCCAGGCCATGCTCGCGTGCGGAGTCCACCTCGGCGGCGCGGACTGATCAACTGCTCTGCTACCGTCTGCCTGCCCTGCAACTGCTCGCAGACCGACCCCGTCACGGTCCAACACGCACCATCCTCCTCGACCTCTCCCGGCCTGCGAGTGCTCTTGTTTGTTTCTGTAAAAGCGGAGCGAGCTGGTTTCTTGTCGTCTCGTCTCGCTTCATCCGGGCGCTGTCGGTGTTGTTGTTTGATTGATTTGATCCTCCCGTGACCGCTCTATCCTACCGATCCTATCCCCGACGTTCCCCGGACCAGATAGATCCTTCTTCCATCAATCGACAGACGTATATACCGGCACCTCCGCCACCATGCGAATACCATCGCTGCTCTTCCCCTCCGGCCTCCTCCTCGCTGCTCCGCGTCTCGCGGCCGCCAGCGGCTTCGACTGCGCGCACATCAGCGTCGACGGCATCCAGTACGACCTCAGCCCGCTGGGCGGCGTCCACTCCGTCTACCATGTCGAGAAGACCGAGGACGCGATCGTCAACACCACCTACGTGCTGAACATATGCAACATCCTCAAGGGGGCTGCGATCCGCGGCGACCTCAAGTGCGGGACGTCGAAGAACAGTACGTTTTCTTCCTTCCCGAACCCGCTCCCTTGCTACGTCTACAACCTTGTTTGCTGCAGATTTGCTGACATGTATTCTTCATTAGTATGCGGATTCAGACAAACAAAAGCCCTTGACGGGTCCTCGGAGATCGGGTACGCCTTCCCCATCGTCGGGCTGGAGCACATGGGCCACGGCGCCAAGGACCCCGAGATCACGCGGCTCAAGAAGCTCGACTCGTCGCGCGAGGGCCTGCTCATCAAGATGTCCGGCGGCGAGTACAAGGATGAGAGCGGCAAGAAGAAGGACGCCGGCGCCGTCATCGAGTTCCAGTGCGATCCGGACCGGACGGGTCTCGAGGGTCTCCAGGATATTCAGGATGCGAAGAGGAAGAAGAAGCGACAGGCGGCGGCGATGGCAGTGGCGATGGCAGATGAAGGAAGCGGGAATGGGAATGGGAATGGGAACGGCACGAACGAGGACTTGAACGACGACGACCCGAACAAAAGCCTCAAGTTCGTCAGTTTCGGTCCGGGGGACGACAATTCGTACGTCCTGAAGCTGGACTGGCGGACCAAGTACGCGTGCGACAACTACGTCCGGGACAACAAGGACAACCAGTCCTCGGGGCACTGGGGCTTCTTTACCTGGCTGATCATCATGTAAGTCGAGCCAACCCTCTTATTTTTTTGTTGATGCATGCATGCACGCATTTCTGTCCGTACGACCATGCTGACGGGACGATAGCCTCTTCCTCTGCGTCGCCGCGTACCTCATCTTCGGCTCGTGGCTCAACTACAACCGCTACGGCGCGCGCGGCTGGGACCTCCTCCCGCACGGCGACACGATCCGCGACCTGCCGTACATCTTCCAGGACTGGATCCGCAGCTTCATCAACACGATCCAGGGCGCGGGGTCGCGGGGCGGTTACAGCGCTGTATGATCCTGTCCTTGTTTTTTTGTCTACGACTGGCAAAATTGGCGACGAGCGGAATGACATAGAGAAGAATTAACTTTTGGAATAAGACGAAGAAGAATCACGGTTTTTTTATTTATTTATTTATTTATTTATTCTGTACGGAGGTTTTGTCTAGTCTAGTCTCATCCATTCGTACAGGTTACAGGTTAGGTACTCGTCCCGATTCATGCATGCATGGACTGGACTGAATTGGACTGGTGGATCGGCTTGGAGATTCCTGAGACTGCCTGAATAAGTACCTACGAACCTGCCTCGCCTTGGTCTATGTAGCCTGGCTGGCTGGCTGACTGACTGAATGGATGGATGGATGGAAACGTGTGCATGAGCACTGCGTTTGTTTAGGATCTATTATTTACTATTATGGGTGCTGAACTGTGCAGTTGGTTTTCATTGTTATTATTATTATTATTATGAAAGCTTGGTTGAGCTGGTGTTGGTCTGGGTCATCGATTCAATCGATCAATAAATAAATATTTAATCAGCTCATTGATCGATCATATATATCTTCATGCCTTGTTGCCTATGATCCTTGCTATTCCTATTAGATTTTTATTATACAGTAAATGAAAAGGGAAAAAAAATAAATCTGAAATCAGATCAATCTGTTTTTAAATTATACGGACAGTAGAGTGGAGGAGGTAAACAGGATCTAGGACTAGTCTAGAAGTTTGCCCGAAATCCTATCCTATCCTATCCTGAGGCTACCCACGGAGCCACGAAAAGTCGCTCTACGGCCCAACCCCGCAACACACAAGGGGTCTCTGTGGTGTAGTTGGTTATCACGTGGGTCTCATACTAAGCCTGGTCTAGTATGACGTGGAGGCAAACAAAACCTCCATGACATCCCAAGGTCGGGAGTTCGAACCTCCCCGGGGACAGCCGGTGTGTGTTGGGAATTTTCCGCCAAGTCTCCGTGGCGCAATCGGCTAGCGCGTCTGACTGTTATCTCCCACTAGTCCTTCCTAGGAGGGAGCAGCAATCAGGAGGTTGGAAGTTCGAGCCTTCCCGGGGACGTAGGCGCACACCATTTTTTTTCCTTAATTAGGAAATTAATTAAATTTACCTCTTTCGTATTTTTTCTTTTTAAATTTATTTTCCTTACTTCCCTTACCCGCAAACTTGACATGAGAACATGCAGTAAGAACCCTTTCCCGAGAGCTACAGTAGAAAGCAAGAAAAGCGCTCTTTGTCTGCTAGCAAACTAGGTCTGCGATCGGGAATAAACATCCCGAATGACAATAGCAACAGCAACAGCAACAGCAGCCGCCACAAGTCATCTCTGGCCATCACACAGCGACCATCATCGTCGTCAGATCATCCACGGCCTCCGCCCTCTGCAGACGAGCTACACCCTCATCGCCCACTTCTTCATGTACAGGTAGTCCGGCATGTTGCGGTCGACCGTCTCGCGGATGACGCGGGCGCCCTCCTCGCCGAACTTGTCGCGCCACTCGGCGTCGAACTGCTCCTCCGTCTTGGTGCATTTCGGCTTTTTACCTTGTCAGCCGGGCATTCTCCAAACACGATGCGGCGGCTTCAAGGGTAAACGGCAACGACTTACGCGATCCCTCGGCGCCAGGCCCCGTGACTCGATGGCGTCCTCGTGGAAGCCCCTCCACTTCGCGAACTGCTGCCGGGCGAAGCGGCGGTCCTCCTCGCTGTCCCAGCTGAGCATGTCGGGCGTGTACTCGATGCCGACGCTCCTGCAGTAGGCCTCGATCATGGCCGCGGGGTTGTCGAGGAGGTCGTCTGCGTCGACGACGCAGATCTCCACTCCTTCTTTGGCCGTTCCGTTGACGCCGTCCACACCATCGGCGCAGTTCACCTCCTCGACACCCTCGATGTCGGTGTCGAGACCACGCGTGGCGACGTGCGGTCCGACAAGGCGCACCTTGCGCATGTACTCAAAGACCCGGCGGACCTCGTCGTAGCCGGCCTCGGAGGGGTCGAAATTGTAGAAGCCCGTCACCTCGTCCAGCGGAGGGATGGTGCAGCGGTAGTACGAGGGGATGCTGTAGTGCGGATCGCGGATCAGGAAGGTGAAGTGGAACCGGGACAGCATCTCCAGCGGCACGACGGTCGGGTTGCCCGGCTCGGGCTCGGTGTCGTAGGGGTACGGCTTCGTCTTGTGGTGGGCGCCGTTTCCGTCGACACCGCTGGCATGGTGGCTCCCGTTGACGTCCCCCGTGCCGACTCCGCGTTTGATCCTCTGCAGGGAGGGGGCGATGCTGGCGGGCTTGCCGTTCGGGGGAACGAGGTAGTGGATGATGTCTTTGATGAAGACGGGCTTTCCCTGTTGGAGGTAAGTATGATGGACAGCGAGGACGTGCAGTGATGATCGATGTAGTCAGACATTGTTGCAGAGCCTGTCCAGGTCGCGTGCTCCATAAACACGGCCAGAGCTCCGAGACAGCTGGCATAGCAATGCAAGCATGGCAGACGCAGGAACAGGACGAAATGCCAATGGGAAACAGACGAGAGATGACACAGCGCCTCTCAGATTCCGAGCGATGACCAACAGCGTTCCAGGCAGGCAGCAGAGGAAAGGATCAAGCGGGAAAGAAATCATCATGACAAGGGGGACTGTTCTCGCAGGAGAAGGGTCGGACCTCAGAAGCTTCCCTCTCGATCCTCTCGAAGACGGTCTTGAACGTGGACTCGCTGAAGCCGCTCCTGACGCGGGCCTCTTCATCGTCCTCGTATCTCTCGCTGAGTCTCTCGGGCCCATAGTAGAAGGCATCGCCAAACGGCTCGTGGATGCACTTGAGAGAGTCGCGCTGGGTCATGAAGACCTGGAGTGCTGGTGGTCAGCCTGGCTGAGGACAAGACCGAGGACACGAGCTCACCCGTTCAAAGGCCGTGGAGCATGCGCGGGGATGGGTCACGACGAAGATGGGTTTCGTCATGCTGGAGATCGCGGGATACTCCCAAGCAAGCAATCTTTCCAGTCGAGCAGGGAGCTTGGAAAGTCCAGCACCAGATAGACAGCAGGCTGCGTCAACCTCACGGTTTACGGGGGAGATCAAGACAGCCTGGGAAGAATGTCACAGAGATCGCAGGAGGGTGTAGAAGAGAAGGATCCGGCGGGAGGGCAGGCGCAAGCGGGGAGGGTTTGACATGAGGGACTCGCAGGAACCGACGGGGCCGCAGCACCAGCAGCCATGGGTGTCTGCGAGGGACACGACCCGCGCGGCGCAGCCTCATGCGGGGCCGGAGGAGCAGCTGTCGGGCCGGCTGGGATCCTTGGGTTCCCCGATGGGTCACCAAAGGAGGCGTCCGCGGAGGGCTACAGGGTGCCGCCGGGAGCGGTCCGGCATGCACAGGAGGATCACCGTCGCTCAGCCGGGTCTGTCGCAGGGGTATCCTGGACGTTCCGCTGGCGTTGCGCTCTGCCCTGAGCCGCTGTCCGTGACGGCACGCGGGGATCTGTCCAGGCAGACACGAAGCGCCTTGCCAGGAACCCGCCGTCTCCGCCCGCGACGCACGCGCTCACCGCCCTGCCCGCTGGCCGGCAAATCAGAAGCTCCGCCCGGCGCATGGGCAGACGCGGGCCGTGTGAGCAGCCTGTGAGAGCCGGCGGGAGCAGCACCGCGCGTCGGATGAGATGCGCCCTGCAGGGTTTGCAGGCATGTCCTGCAGCAGCAGCGGGACCGGACGTCCCAGAGCGGGAGAGCCCGCCGGGTCCGCTGGGCCTCCTCCACCGGCTCCCACAGGCCGACAACCACGTCTGGCTGCAGACACGCCAGAGGCCTGCCGGATGCTCTTCCACGGTCCCCGGCGCAGGCGATGCATCCACGAGTCGAGGCCGGTTGCTCCGAGACAGGTCTCCCGGTCCTCTGCAGCATCTGGTCTGTTGGCAGGCGGTGGCCCGGGAAAGGCAGTCTGCTGCCGGAGAAGGGACTCGCCGAGCATCGGACGACTGAACGCGGCTGTGTGGTGGCGCGGGCGGCGCAGCGCGGGGAACCTTCTCACGTGATCTGGATGCCTCGCGCGGCTTCTCGAAGAGGCTGGAAGCGACCACGCCCAACGCGGCCGCCGTTATATCACCCCTCGTCTCGTCTCGCCTTCTCTCCCATCCCCTTCCTCACACTGCGATCACCACCGCAATCAGGTCCTATGGGACTCAGACACACCCCGACAGACTTCACCCCGTGAAGCACGTCACGCTGACGTATCCACGAGACCCCTCCCACCGATACATCAACCCCCACCCCCATCACCCCGCCGTCAGGACATTTTGACGCAACGCACCCTTCCCCCTGCCCCAACCTTCCTCCGCACCCTGTCCCCCAGATCCGTTCACCATGAACGGCGGAACGCAGTTTACAGATCGAGCCAACAAGGCTCTGCTGGACTCCAGCAACCTGGCAGAGCAGTATGCGCACTCCCAGATCCTGCCCCTCCACCTCGCCATCTCGCTCCTCGCCCCGCCGCCCGATGAGGCGGAGAAGCAGCCCGCCGGCGGCCACGAGGGCACCGCGGCGCCGCTCTTCCGGCAGGTCGTCGAGCGCGCCCACGGCGACCCGCAGCTGCTCGAGCGCTCCCTCATGAAGATGCTCGTGCGCCAGCCCAGCCAGGACCCGCCCCCCGAGCGCGTCGCCGTCTCCCCCGCGCTCGCCAAGGTCATCCGCTCCGCGACCGACCTGTCCAAGACCCAGAAGGACAGCTACGTCGCCATCGACCACCTGATCCTGGCCGTCGTCCAGGACTCGCAGGTCCAGCGCGCCCTGGCCGACGCGAACATCCCCAACGTCAAGCTCATCGACAGCGCCGTGCAGCAGATCCGCGGCAACAAGCGCGTCGACTCCAAGACCGCCGACGCCGAGGGCGACAACGAGAACCTGAAGAAGTTCACCATCGACATGACCGCCATGGCGCGCGAGGGCAAGATCGACCCCGTCATCGGGCGCGAGGAGGAGATCCGACGGGTCATCCGCATCCTCAGCCGGCGCACCAAGAACAACCCCGTCCTCATCGGCGAGCCCGGTGTCGGCAAGACCACCATCGTCGAGGGGCTCGCCCGCCGCATCGTCAACGCCGACGTCCCCGCCAACCTGGCCCAGTGCCGGCTGCTCTCCCTCGACGTCGGGTCCCTGGTGGCCGGCAGCAAGTACCGCGGGGAGTTCGAGGAGCGGATGAAGGGCGTCCTCAAGGAGATCGAGGACTCGAAGGACATGATCGTCCTGTTCGTCGACGAGATCCACCTCCTCATGGGCGCCGGCTCCAGCGGCGAGGGCGGGATGGACGCGGCCAACCTCCTCAAGCCCATGCTGGCCCGGGGCCAGCTGCACTGCATCGGAGCCACGACCCTGGGAGAGTACCGGAAGTACATCGAGAAGGACCAGGCCTTCGAGCGACGGTTCCAGCAGGTGCTGGTCAAGGAGCCCACCGTCAACGAGACCATCTCCATCCTCCGCGGTCTCAAGGAGAAGTACGAGGTGCACCACGGGGTCAACATCCTCGACGGGGCCATCGTCGCCGCGGCCAACCTGGCCGCCCGCTACCTGACCGCCCGACGCCTGCCCGACTCGGCCGTCGACCTCATCGACGAGGCCGCCGCGGCGGTGCGGGTGACGCGCGAGTCCGAGCCCGAGGCCCTCGACACCCTGGAGCGGAAGCTGCGGCAGCTCCAGATCGAGATCCACGCCCTGGAGCGCGAGCAGGACCCCGCGTCCAAGGCGCGCCTGGAGGCCGCCAAGCAGGAGGCCGCCAACGTGACGGAGGAGCTGCGGCCGCTCCGCGAGAAGTACGAGAGCGAGAAGAAGCGCAGCAAGGACATCCAGGACGCCAAGATCAAGCTCGACTCGCTCAAGGTGAAGCGGGACGAGGCGGAGCGCTCCGGAGACACCCAGACCGCCGCGGACCTCACGTACTACGCCATCCCCGAGACCAAGGCCCTGATCGAACGGCTCGAGGCCGAGCGGGCCCGGGCCGACGCCGAACAGCGCGCGCGCCAGGGAGAGGCCGGCGAGGCGCTCCTCGCGGACGCGGTCGGCCCGGACCAGATCAACGAGATCGTCGCCCGGTGGACCGGCATCCCCGTCACGAGACTCAAGACGACCGAGAAGGACAAGCTGCTGAACATGGAGAAGCATCTGGCCCGGATCGTCGTCGGACAGAAGGAGGCCGTCACCTCCGTGTCCAACGCCATCCGGCTGCAGCGGTCGGGCCTGAGCAACCCCAACGCGCCCCCGAGCTTCCTGTTCTGCGGTCCGTCCGGGACCGGCAAGACGCTGCTCACCAAGGCCCTGGCCGAGTTCCTCTTCGACGATCCCAAGGCGATGATCCGATTCGACATGTCCGAGTACCAGGAGCGGCACTCGCTGAGCCGGATGATCGGCGCGCCGCCGGGCTACGTGGGCCACGATGCGGGTGGCCAGCTGACGGAGAACCTCCGCCGCCGTCCGTTCTCGATCCTCCTGTTCGACGAGGTCGAGAAGGCCGCCAAGGAGGTGCTGACCGTCCTCCTGCAGCTCATGGACGACGGACGCATCACCGACGGGCAGGGCCGCGTCGTCGACGCCAAGAACTGCATCGTGGTCATGACCTCCAACCTGGGTGCCGAGTACCTCTCCCGCCCGACCGCCAAGGACGGCCGGATCGAGCCCCAGACGCGCGAGCTGGTGATGGGCGCCCTCCGCGACTACTTCCTGCCCGAGTTCCTGAACCGGATCTCGAGCATCGTCATCTTCAACCGGCTCACGAAGCGCGAGATCCGCAAGATCGTGGAGCTCCGTCTCGCCGAGGTCCAGCGCCGACTCGAGCAGAACGACCGCAACGTCAAGATCGAGTGCACGGACGAGGTCAAGGACTACCTCGGCGAGGCCGGCTATTCCCCCGCCTACGGTGCCCGTCCGCTCTCGAGACTCATCGAGCGGGAGGTGCTCAACCGGCTGGCGGTCCTCATCCTCCGCGGCGCCATCAAAGACGGCGAGGTCGCCCGCGTCGTCATGCGCGACGGTCGCGTCGAGGTTCTGCCGAACCACGTCGGGCCCGAGACGGAGGACGAGGAGATGGTCGATGAGGAGGAAGCCCTGGCCGAGATCGAGGAGAACAGCGGTGACATGGACCTCTACGAGTAAAAGGGCGTGCACGGGGGAATGAAGTGGACCGCTTTCTCTCTCTCTCTCTCTCTCTCTCTCTCTCCATTTCTGACGAAGTTACGACGTGAAAGCATGATGTAGTCTTTTTTTTTTTTTTTTTTTTTGTTTCACCTGGGTTTTACGGTTGAAGGGTTAGCATCAGCATGGGCGCCGGGTGGATGTTTGATCTGTCTATATGTTTTTTCTTTCTGTCTATACTGTGGTCTTGATGACGGCTGTACAGTACCGTACATACTCTTTCTGATGTTTCTCTTGTTTACAGGAAAATCCCCTCCGGATGATGGGCTGTGTTTCCCATCTATCTGGGTTGGGTGGATTGCATAGATACACACATAGACTAGGTGTTGTGTTTGTTGCATTTTGTTTCAGCGAGGTGCAAATCGATGGAGAATACATGACTTGGTTATGGTATATATATATATATATATATATTGACCCCTGGGTTTTGTATTTATGTATAGCTCCATCTGCTTATGCAGCAGTCGCAGTCTCAAAATTCTAGCGCTGTGACTGAGATTGAAGAGTGACCCACGCTCGACTCGCACGGTATGTACATACAAGCTACACATATTCCCTCCTTTAGAATCCAAGCAAGTTTTATTCTGTTCATCATCACATCGCTCCTTCTCACCCTCATATTGCTCACCCCCTTGTTTTCTGTCTTCAAGATAAACCCAACAAGCCCTTTGGTCTAGTCATCTAGGCCTGTTGTTACAGATAGATAGTAGATGGTCTGAGATAAAAAAAAATCAATTTATTGATAGATAGATACATACATACATAGATAGATAGATCATGGATGGATGGATGGATAGACTGAACGGGTCTACTTGTACAGTACGGAAGTCACAGCTATCTATCTATCTATCTATCTATCTATCTTTCCTAACTTAAGTGCAAGCTTGGTCTTTAGTAGTCTGTATACCGTTCATACTACTATGCTATGTATATGTAATATATATGTAGACAGAGATAAGGTAGACAGGGATAGATAAGAGAAAAAAAGGTTCATTTCAGTATCTGATGACCTCTCCTATTTATGTCCTATCTATCCTATCCTATCCTGTCTAACCTACCTACCTACCTACCTACCCTACCATACCCGGCATGATGCAGCCTTGGTATCCATCTCGTCTCATGATCCATTTATTTACTTACATCCGAATCCGAAGAATTGGAAGGAACGGACCCCACTCTTCCCACTCTTTCCTACTCTCCTCTATCCATTCCCAGTTAATTTGACTTCCCCATCTCCCTCTCCCGGAACCACCGCGCCACCTCCCGCGCCTGGCAGAACTCCACCTCCCCCGCGCGCTCCCACCCCTTCAGCCACCGCAGCACGCGCTCCACCATGCCGATGACGTGCGCCATGCCGCTCGTGTCCGGGTGGACGACGAGCGGGAAGATCGGCTCGGCCTCGTTCTCCCGGATCCAGAGGAACCGGTCGCGCCAGAGCTGCTCGATCGCGCGCACGTCGACGTAGCCGTGCGAGTTGGGCAGGTGCGGCAGGTACTGCAGGGGCGTCATGTCCTCCATGTACCAGTTGCAGGGGAGGCAGACGAGGGGGCGGCGGTCAGAGGAAGACGCGTCGGGGGTAGGGAGCGGGTGCATCCAGGTCGAGGCGGGGAGGGAGAAGTCGATGGGCTGGATGGGGGGCCGGCGCGGGGCGAAGAAGGGGCGGCAGTCGTGGTCGGTGAGGGAGGCGTCTGTCGTTGTATCTCGTTAGATGGGTGTCTTTTTTTTATATATTCATGGAATGAGCCTGTACATTAGATAGGGGTGGCATACCGTATTCGAACCCGTACTCCTCCAGCAGATCCAGCGTCGACTCACGCACCTGGTACAGCGGCGCGCGGTACCCCACGGGCCTCTCGCCCGTCAGCCTCGTCGCGATCTCGATGCACTTCTCCAGCACGTCGCGCTCCTGCTGCACGCTCAGCTGGTAGGCGCCCTCGTGCGCGTAGCCGTGCAGGCCGACCTCGCACCCGGACTCGACGACCTGGCGCACCTCCGCCGGGAAGCTCTCCGCCGAGTGGCCCGGGATGAACCAGGTGCAGCGGTCCGCGATCCCCAGCTTCTTCAGCATCCGCAGCAGGCGCGGCACGCCGACGCGCGCGGCGAAGAAGCCCGCCGAGTAGTCCGCCAGCACGTTGTCCGGGTGCCTGCCGGTGCCCAGCCAGCCCGAGACAGCGTCGAAGTCGATCGTGAAGACGACGCGGATCTTGTTCCGCTTGGGGTTGGGCACGCCCCTGGGGATCGTCGTCGGCAGCTGGCCGTGTTCTTGGATTCCCGTCTCCTCAGTCGCAGGCGATGTCTTGACGACCTCGTTCTCTCTCCAGATCAGACGGCCTTCCATGCCGCCGTCGACGCTGAGGCATTCGCCGGAGATGTGGCCTGCCGCGCGGTGCGAGGCCAAAAAGGCCATCGCACGAGCGACATCCTCTGGCTTTGCGATCTTCTTCAGCGGTACACTGGTAGGACATCAGTATTCCCACAATTCTCTTTTTTTTCTCGTCTCCAGACTGAGACGTGAGGGTACACACGTAGCCTGAGCCTCAGCCCACATCTCCCGCGGATCATCCAGCCGGCCCTCGATCAGGGGCGTATCAACCCACCCCGGCGCGACGGCGTTGATCCGCGCCTCGCTGTTCAGCCGGACAATCTCGTTCTTGACCCCCCGGACCAGCCCGTACTGCAGCCCGGCCTTGCCGGACGCATACTCGGCATGGCCCGCCTGGCCGAACTTGCCCGTCTCGCTGCCCGTCACCACGATGGCCAGGTTGTCCAGCTCGCGGCCCAGCGCCTCCTGCGCGGCCCGCGCGGCGCGCAGGAAGTGCTTGATGACGAGGAAGGTGCCCCGGACGTTGGTGCGGTAGGTCCTCTCCCACAGGTCCAGGGGCATGTCCCAGATGGGGTACGCGGTGCTCTCGTCCGCGATGCCGGCGTTGGCGATGAGGATGTTGACCGGACCGAAACGTCTCCTGGCCTGCTCGAAGCAGGAGCGGACCGATTCCTCATCGGCGATGTCGCCGGTCACGGTGTGCAGGCGGGCATGCTGCTCTCCGTCCTGGAGGGGGATCTGGACGGTGCGGAGGTCGTGCGCGGTGACGTAGCATCCTTGGTCTATGAAGGGCGTTAGATGTTGAATAAGATTCCTGTCATTCAATGTCGGACAGCAAAGAAGATTTGTCAGAAGTCTTCATGTCATGCAATTTCTTCTTGCTTATGTTGCAGAATCACAGAGCAGAGAGTATAAACACTATTCTTTCTTCTCTGCGTTGTCACAAAACATCCAGAAATCATGTAAACACGCGGAAAAAAAAAACCGTAGCTAGCATGACTGCCAATATTGATGACCGCTGCCAGCCAAGAAATGGAACATCCATCAGACTGACAGCACCGTCAATTACCAAGTCGAGTCATCCTCAGCAGCGGCATCCAGGTCCAGATACCATCACGGAAGAGACAACATCCGAGAATCCAGACTGGCACGAGCTTCCCACATAGAACGGATCCCCGAAGGAGCCGGATTTCGAGTCAAGAGAAGAAAAGAAAGTAAAAGGGGGAAATGCACAGACATGGTATACGTAGCAACATGATAACACATGCATGTTATTTCATAAGTAGTTCACAACAACGATGGATATGATACACGTAAACATCACAGAGCACAGATTCTAATAGTATGTTTGTAAGAAAAGGGGCTGTGATGATGTCATTAATCGGACTTGTGTTTTCATGTACTTGTACCTACCCAGGAACTCCTGCACCGCCCGACTGCCGATACCGCCGGCGGCCCCGGTGATGAAGACGTGCAGCCCCTCGAGACCCAGGAAGGATGATGATAATGCCATCTTGTTGGACCTCGGACCGGCACGTGAGTAGTAGTTATCTGATCCGATCTCTCTTCGTGGAAGTGTGAGGGATCAGACACAGAAACGTTCGTTAGTAGGGGCGCGCGTCGATCAGCCCCTGCTGATCGAGAATCAATGGATCAGTGAGGTCAGAAAAGGAATGGGAATCAATGAGAGAGGTATTGCGCTGTCTGTAGCTATAATTATCAATGTTTAGTAATCAGAGGTAGTAGTCCTCCGGAGGATGAGATGCCGTATGGAGTACAGAGTAAAAGAGGGGCGACGGGTCAGTGGTCAGTCGGGTGGTGGGCGGTGGGGTTGTCTGTCTGGAGTAGCAGGGACGGAAGGACCCGAGTCTGCCCCTGGAAGTACTGTAGGGACAGATAGGAGTCCTCCGTCCAGATCTGTGCTCGAGCTCGAGCCTTCGTCATCCATAGTACTGCACTCGGTAGTGGCAGCCATGCTGATGAATAATTGCCTGAAAGAAACTGTTCGGAGAATTCACGACAATGCCGAGCAAAACTTCAATTCAAGTGTTCCCAGTATCCCTGTACAGAGTGCTCCGTACCTTGATCGGAACCACGCGATAATCGCCTATCAGATCCAGAGGAGTATAGAAAAGTCACATGATCACACTCTCCTTCATCGTCAACAATAATATCAGACAGAAGCGTTCCAGACTCTGAGACTGCAGACAGGCGCAGCGGGATGGACCGATAGCCAGGGGCAGCCACAGTACCCCTGTCTCTTTCTAAACAATCTACTCCGTACTCCGTACCGAGGACAGGGACCGTGACATGCTGCATGCATGATGATGCAGGTCACTTCGGCTGTCGGCATCCCAGTCGGTTATTACTAAGTAGTTAGTTACATGCCGCCGTTGCAGCGCCTCGGACTCCGGCCTCTCAGCCCGGAAAAATAATCGACAAGGATCGAAGGAGAAAGGGAGGAAAGGGGAAAGGGGCAAAAAGACAATTTCTTCACGGTCACGGTACATACATCGTACTACATCGGAATCCGAATAACGTCAACATTGAAATTATTATCAACCAAATAACGACAATTGCACCGTATACAGAGCTATCAAGGTTAATCATCGGGACTCGGATTCTAAACCCATCCGGACACCGGTGCCCAGAAAACAACTTGAAAAAAAAAAGCGCCGTTTCCCACGTGCGTTGCGAGGTCTTCTTCACTGGTCCTCTCTCTCGCGTGAAGACCGACCGGCTCTAAGTCTAGTCTGTAGTCTTGACACTCTGACTCGTCTCAGTTTCTATGTATTGTTGTTATGGAGATGGACATAACTTGATACCTGCTACTAACTACTCTAGGCAGTAGGGTCCTCCGGGCTGTCCAGACTCACAGGAATACTTGTAGCCCTGTCAAGACGATGGTCGAGACTGAGCTCGATACCACACTACTCCCGTACATGGTAGTAGTACTCTGTACCCTGGCTCGCAGTCGCAGCAGGTACGGAATTTTCCCGCAGTGCCAAGTATGGAGTAGTGTGTAGACAGTACAGACCGTCGCCATGGCAGCATGGCATGGCATGGCATGCGAATCGATGCCATGCAATGCTTATCCCCAACAGGTCGATCTTTACGGAGTAGTTAGTTCCTCAAAGTCTTAGACCCTGGTCGTGGTCGGCGACTAACTCGGCTGGCCGGCGTGGGCCTCCACGCGAGTCAGATCATCATCATCAACGGCCACGCGCACTGAACAATCGACAGGGGTCTTTCTTCTAACTCACTCCTTGCATGGGTTAGCGCCATTAGCTTGCCAGACCAAGGTTGAAAACTTGAAGCTTCAAGGATTTCTTCTAGCCGTATACTGTACTGTAAGCAAGGCGAAACTCATGCAAGGGACAGGCAGGGACGCGCCGCGCTAAGTCGTTATAGTTATAAGCTTACGGAGTAGTAGAAGCGAGCGAGCGAAGAGTCGAGTTGAGAAAGATACCTGCAACCCGAACCGAACCGACGGTTACCGAGCACTAAGTGAGTACGGAGTTACGATAGGCAATAATTGCGTATGTCCGGATCACGGCAAGACAAGAATAATGAAGTACTGTAAATAAGTACATTACCTGTTCTTCTCTCATGTGAGACAGCTCAGTAGTGAGACAAGCTGATAGAAAGCATCACAATTTTTGTTTCCGACATTCCTTGACCTCCAATGTTAGATCCAGAAGCAGAGGTCGTGTGTGTGGGGTCTTCCACGTACACACATACACTACTAACACACACAGCAACAGCAAAAAGTCCCGCACCGCATGGCGCACTAAGCGCCAATTTTCGCGTTTATCTTGTTAGGAAAAAAAAAGAAGAAAAAAAAGAATTCTTGGCGCATTATAATTATCGTCTGACGTCATTCGAGAAAGAAAAAAAATTTAAAAAAAATCTGCCAAGACTCCTCCTTCTCAAGGAGCATCATTTGTGGTGTGCTCAAAATTGGTTCTTCTCAACTTGGGGCTTTGGGAGCGAGCCTCAGGAGGGAGAGAGAATGGTGGGGTCATGCGTTGGGCCCATTTTTTTATGATTATCCCTGCGTTTAGTATGCAGGACTCCATCACTCCGTACTTAGTATGCATGCATGCATGCATGATGCAAGTACCTGCAGTAAGGAGTACAGAGTAGTAGCTACCTAAATGTTGTATTTCGTCCTTGTCGATAGCAGTAGCTGCCGATTCACATGCCCTCGCGTGGCACGGTGACAAGGGGTGTGGTGGATAGATAGATGGATAGTTCTAGTCAAGTCTCAACAATTGTTCTCAAATATGAATCGCAAGCAACATGACGAACCTCGACCCCACAGTTATGGTTATACTACTATATCAGGAGGTAAGTATGTACATACTCGATTCTTATCTGCATGGCATTGGGCATGCAGCAGTTGCAACTGTGGTTCCCTGGACCGGGGTCCAGAGTGGCAGAGCCAGAGCCAGAACGGTACCAGAGCCATGATGGCCCAGAAAGGTACAGTACATGCATGATGCAGCACAGCAGCAGAGAGGTCCACCGTCCATGACTCCATGGACTTGCAGTGCTTGCACGGTTGCACCTAGACTAAACCATCACGTACCTTGACCGTGGATTGAAAATTCAATAGAGCACGCCGCCAAGCAGGGCTAGGGAGCACGTGCTGCCGAATCAAGTCGCTCTGTTACCGAGGGCTGGTCCCACCCTGGATGGGGGGGGGGGGTATGATCGTCGTCTCCATCCCCATAAAAAGTAGTGAATGCTGTACGGAGTACGGAGTAACGGAGTAGACCCTGACTACGCTTGACGATCCTCCGAAGAAGGGTGGGTTGGGGGGGGGGGAGGGGGAAAGTCTGAAATCATTCTTAATTCAATTCAATGATAGAAGCATTGATCAATTAATCGTCAATGAGAGTGAGACTCAAACAATTGATGAATGATGTATGTACATACGTAGGGATACGACATTGATCCTTGCTTTTTGTTTCGCGCAGAGTCCAGTCCAGCTGCAGGCAATAATAACTTACGCAGTGGCTTGTTCTCCCTTTTTTTTTTTTTTTTTTTGAGGTCGGCCTTTAATTTTACTGCATTTGTCGTTTGCGTTCGGCTGCCCAGTAGTTGGTGAGCACGTCCCCATGTCCATGGAGAATATCTCCGGACCGTAAGGAGTACCGGGCACGGAGTACGGAGGACCCTCCCAGGGGTTAGGTAAGGAGTAGATTTCGACCAGAGTAAAGGAGTGGTGCAAGCAGGAAAAAAAATAAAAAGGCTTCTTCAGTTGTGCGATGACAGTAACCTTACCGTGGTACAGTAGTACCACGATGTTTCTTTTCGCTTTTTGAGTTATAGATGGGTATCTGTTATAACTCAACACTGCTTGTTCTGGTTTTTGGGTTAGCGTTTAGGTTCGATGTGGGACTTTTACCGCAGCCCTTCTTGGGCTTCGGGCGTTGGGACTGGAGGACATCGTGCTTACCTAACTCCATACAGCTTATCATGTCCCAAGGTCCACAGGACCATAGTCCTCTCCAGTCTCCAGCAGCGGGGAAGGGACGCTAAATTAGCGCGGTCGCTTAGTGAGTGGGCTGTGTTGATTTAGCGCCTCAGCCCGCGATAGGTGTGCGTGAGCTATGCCCTACAGCGGTCAAGGCCGAAAGACCAGGGGCACTGAGCTTGGTCGTACTTCAAAGGGACCACTATGTGGTGCCGGCAATTGAAAAACATCCAGCCATTGTCTGCACACACGTATCGTACTGTACACATATACATACATACATACATACATACACACATGCAGTAGATACATGTCTCGAAGCCAGTTTCCTGACCGGCGACCTGATCAATCTGCAATTCTTCGAAGGGGGTATCAAAAGGATTCCAACAAAGGCCATTGCAGGGCTTCCTTCAAAGAGGGGTATGGTGTGGACGATCCCCTTGCATCGCTCTACGGAGTAGTACTCCATAGTGCTAGCCGCAGGCCGCTCAGCGATCGTCAGAAAATACGTCATACCACCACACAACTGCCGGGCGCACGGTGCACACTTGACCAGCTTTCGTTTCATTGATGGCAAGGGGTGAAACCTGGGGATCTGCATGCAAAATGGCAATATTCGGATCGACCGATCGACGGACGGACGCCGTAGCCAAGTCCGGCTGTTGCCCAGGAATAGACAACGGTTCCGTGGATGGCATGCTGAGGCATTTCTCTGAAATGGCCTCTCGGGTGGGTCTCTGGCGAGCTGCGCGGCACATCAAAACGTGAGTCGAGTCGTGAGTGCGGAATTTCGTTCCTCCACCAAACACATCTGATGATGATGATGATGATGGTCTGTTCCGTCACCGGTGACCATGACTATCGTATCTCCTGGACACCGCTTGGACTCTCTTGGGAGATGACGGCCCTGACTCCTGAGCTCCTGAAGGGATTGGGGGACCTGCAGTCCAGTCCTATCCTTTCCCTCTTTCGGGATGTCCTGGTTCTTCCTTTTTCTGCCAAGTCGAGGATTTGCATTCAATAGATCGTCAACAGTCCCTAAAACAGCGTGGCGCGAACGAAAAGTGAAGCGGAGGCCTGCGCGACAAAAACAACATGATAACACAGAAGGAATCATTCTCGTGAGCGACCGTCAATCCCAATCAAATCGTAACAGGAAATGAACATGCGTAGGCTGGTAATGCAGAGGACTTTTCATGGGACGGGCGAGTGGACCGCCGCAGCCGTATGCGTCGAAGGGTGCCCCCAGTGCCGAGGGGGAGAATCCTGCCCCATGCCCGCGTCGTGCTCGACCGTGACGGTGATGTCCTGCCTGATCCTCAGAGCGCGCGCGGACCCGTCGTCGCTAATGTCCCGTTCGTCGCTCTGGGACTGGTGGATGCTGACGTCGGACATGTCCTTTTGTGGCTGAGATGCGACCTTGTTGAACGACTGCATGCTGAACTCCGCTTCTCGCGGCGACCGCGCCTGGCTCTGGCTGGCCCCCGTGCCGTACTGCCGGTAGGTGGATCGCTTGCTCCAGGGGCCGTACATGGAGTTGTAGCGGTCTGTCTGCCGCCTCGAGCCACCGGTCCAGCTCTTGAGGGCCGGGAAGATGTCACGGAGAAGGGACCAGACGAGCGGCAGGTTAGTGACGAGCATCGCGACCGTCGCTTCTCGGAAGTACCAGTTCATGTAGACGTAGGAAATGAGCGAGGGGACAAGGCAGTAGACCTTGGTAAGGATCGCGGCAACAATGACGAAGATTCCCATTCCAAAGAGAAGGACAAGGATCAGCTTCTGCTTGAGCGGCAAGCGAACCGACACGAGAAGTGGAATCGCGACGAGTAGCATGAACACATCTGCCGTGATCGAAAAACATCCTTGGATAATCTCGTAATGCTGGTAGGACGAGCATTGGTCTAGGAGCAGTCAGCTATCATGTAGAAAGTCTATATATGACAGAGGAGATGGACTGACAGTTGGGTGTTGGCACCGCCCAGTAGTTGTGGAGAGGCCTGCAGGTGAGGAACAGGGAAAGTTCGGTCCCGACGAAACCAAGGGCAATAAAGATGGCACAGTAGTTGATGAGACGTCGTTGACGAAGTCCATCCCTGTTTGTCGTCCATGAATGTCAGTATACAATAGCGAGGGGGGAACTGGTGGTGACCTACGTGATACGGGCATAGATGATCAGCATGCAAGCCTTCAGACTCCATATCGTCAAGACCATCGCGTGTTCGGAGACGAAGACCCATTTGCTGCCTCTGACCCGTTCCGCATGCGACTCCGGTGTCAGATTCTTGATGTCCTCCTCAGTCATCAGATTCGACCCTCCGCCGGAGGCGACCTCGTTCAGCGCCACACACAGTATCGTGTACCACACTACCGCGAAGACCATGACATAGTCGTCCGCCTGCAGGTTTCGTATCCCGAGTCGTTTAATGCGCGCGGTGCTGCAGGTGTTTCTGGTCAACTATGAATCAGCTCGCCATGGTCACTTTCAGCACTCACAATCGTAGCACCACACCCAACATCCCCACGGCGTAGAGCGGCCATGTCTCCCTCGCGAAGCTCCTCCCAAATGCCGGACTGACCATCTTGACGGCGTCCTTGATCGTACTCGGGGAGGCCGACGAAGACTGCGTGGCAGGCTGCAGGGCGACAGGCAAGGGATGACAATATATACTAAGGCCTCTACCATGCAGTCCTCAGCGGAGGAGTCCGGGGGAGTGGGTTGATGAGGAATATCAATTCATATCTACTGCTATGTCCGTTCTCGGTAAAGGACCCGCTGTGCAGGCCAAGGTTAAGCGTGCGATCCCATCGCTGACCTGCGCATCCTCTAATCTCTCCCAGGGCACCGGGGCAGGCGAGCCCTGCGAATCGCCGCCCTTGGAGCTTAGCGTACCTGAATCCCCCAGACGGCGACCCAGGGCGTCGGACCAATCGGTGCGGCATCTCGCAGGCCCTGGCATTGCACTATTGCCTGCGACCCAAGGGCCAAAACTCTACGCCGGCCAGCTGCGCGGCCATCTCTCCAGCATCCCAGGGCTGATGGGGTCTGGAACTCCATACCTGTCCAGAACATTCGTCCGCGTACAAGGCCATTCACACGCGAGAGGTTTCATCTTCATCTACAGGGTAGCCGTGGAAGCGACAGGGCCGGTCATGCTACGTAGCAGTGGTCGTGCTCTCGAAAACCACGCAGCGCCGTCCGTCGAACTCTATCAGGCTGCTGAGGAACCAGCAGGGCTCGGGCAGAACCGCGATCTGTACGCATTTGGAGTTTCCTCTGGACGGAGGGAGAGCTAGAAAAAAATCGGAAACAAGAGATGGAGAGGACCCCATCGGAAGGGTCTTCTGGACCCCACAATGATGATTATTCTTAGACCTAGATCTGAGATATATATTCAGATCGAGGCTGGGCCTGCAAAGGACCACTTTTGTGCACTGTGCGCGGACAGACCATGGGAGCATATTGATACAACTGCTCGCAGATAGTTCTCGTGGACGTCGTCATGCCGAGAGATGTTGTGCGCGCTAGAGGTGGTCCAGGCTCCCGATCCGAGATGGATCGGTCAGATCACCGCGCTGCTACGCAGGCCTGCGTACACCGAGGCCCTGCACGCGGGGCCTTTCGGGCTGTTCAAGCCACCCGTCGCCAGCTTCCCCATCGGAGACCTCCTCGCCAGCGTCCTGCGCGGCGGATCGTCATTGGCAGAGGTTAACTCTTTAAAGTTCACGCAAGGTTGCCGAGTCCAGTACCATGAATATAAGAAACCTTACTATTATAGCTCAGCCCCGACCCGGATATCTTGAACGTGATGATATAGGGTCCTTGTTGATAATAAGCATAATGATAATCGGGCATCGTAAGCACCAGCCGAATCCGCGCAAGTCCTGAAGCTCTGCTTCAGAAATCAACCACCGTAACCACGGTGCTGGCCGGGTCGCGTCTCGAGCGTCTCCCACGCCATATGGCTATCCTACAATACCGTATACCCGGAAAAGGAAGTCGTCGGGTTTTCCCGTCCGGACGGAGACCGTAGTAGTAGAGGGACTGGAGAGTAACCGGCATTGGGGGAGGGCGGGTTCGGAAGGCCCCAGACCAGACCCAGGTATGCGGTCGTGCTCCGGAGTCGGACCGCAGTGTGCTTGAGGGGATCCCTGGATCGCGGTATCAGATTCACAAGAGGTGCTGGCGGCGGAGGGCAAGGCCGAAACACGCAAAGTCTGCAAGGAGGGCGGCCAGCGTCTTAAGAGAAGCGAGGGGGGGGGGGGAGCCGGGGGCTCACGTGACCGAGCACAGCGTGCCGGCCTCGGGTCTGTTGAAGCTCCCCCTTCGGGCAAGGCCTCCGCCGCGGCGCCCGCAAACCGCCGGCGCCCGAGCCCGCGCCAGACCATCGCGGCGCGGTCATTATCTCTGCTGATTCGACTGCTCCACGGTCCCACGGGCGACGGGAGAGCTCTGCCCCTCGCCGAGATAAGGGGCATCGGGGCATAATATGGGGTCCCTATGGCGCACACGTCCCCCTCCGATGCAACTGGACAGGGCATCCACGCCGGAGAACCCCGCAGCACGCCCATAACCATGCGCTCTGCGCCCTAGATCGTGGCCACCTGCGACGTCGGAGGCTGCAGGGCGTCGTCGCTCCATTCTGGAACAATCATTCCTCTGCTGCAGGATAGACGTCTCTTTCCCTTCCCGGTAGAGACCGGTGTCAGTCCCTTCGTTCCCTCGCACAACCGACCCGTATTTCTATCTTTTTGGTCTCTCACGTCTTCCAACTTCGACGCTCTTTTTTCCTGTCCCAGCTGCCCCTGTCCGTCGTTGTTGCTGGAATTGATACCCCTCCCATTCTCTTCCATCCCCCTTTGCCCCAGTTCAGAGACCCAAGACGGTGCGGTTCGAGATGGCTGAGGAGGGGCCTTCGGAGAAATTGAAGACGGTGCCGTCCATAGAGGAGGACCAGGCTTCCGGGCAATTGGTCAACGCATCTGGCCATCGCCAGGAGCTGGAGCGCAACTTCAGCCTCCTCAGTATTTGTGCAATTGCCGTGACCACGGGAAACACGTGGATTGCGCAAGGAGGCAGTGTGGTAAGTTTCGATATAATCTATCTACATATGACTTCGCGGGATCTGGGGCTGATGAGGTATTATCGTAGACCGTGGCCCTGAGCAATGGTGGTCCACCTGGTGTCATCTATGAATTGTATGTCTGTCCATCCCCAGTCACGGAATACCATCATCTAACTTGGGCCAGCATTGCCGTTTCCTTTTGTTACTGGTTGGTCGCCGCGTCGATCGCAGAGTTGGCATCTGCGATGCCCTCCGCCAGCGGTGGTATGTCTTTGAAGCATTGCGTCCATTCTATTTCCCCTACAAGCTGCTAACCCGACCCTCAGTCTACCACTGGGCCTCGGTGACTGCAGGGAAATATGGCCGAGTCTGCGGTTTCTTCGCTGGCTTCTGGAACTGCCTGGCCTGGATCCTTGGTGCTGCTTCGATGTCCGCGATCCTGGGGAACCAGACCGTCTCGATGTATGCGTTGTACCATCCCGACTTCGCGCCAAAGGCGTGGCATGTCTTCGTGAGCTTTATCATCTGCACATGGGTCTGCTGCTGCACCGTCCTCTTTGCGAACAGGGCGCTTCCAACCATCGGAAACCTTGGCATGTTTTTCATCCTCGGCGGAGTCATCATCACCATTATCGTCTGCGCCGTCATGCCTCATGTCAACGGTGTCGGTTACGCATCAAACGATTTTGTGTGGCGCGACTGGTCCAACCAGACTGGATACACCAGCAATGGCTTCGTGTTCGTGGCTGGAATGCTCAACGGTGCTTACAGTGTAGGAACCCCTGACCTCTCCTCGCATCTTGCGGAAGAGATCCCTAGGTGAGAGACTGCCCTTATGCCCGCTGTGCTAAACGTGCATGTCGCTGACCCGCCTGTTTAGGCCGAGCCGAAATATTCCAAAGGCAGTGTTGGCTCAGATGGTCGTTGGATTTATCACTGGATTTCTGTATATGATCGCTCTTTTCTACTCCATCCAGGATCTGCAGGCGGTCGTGAACAGCGTCTTCGGTTTCCCTCTTGCTGAGATCTACCGCCAGGCGACCGGTTCAAGGGGCGGAGCGCTTGGCTTGCTCATTGTCGCGTTCGTGCCGACGTTGATAACCTGCATTGGCTGCTACATCACCGCCGGACGTACTCTCTGGACTCTAGCTCGCGACAATGCCACCCCGTTCAGCAGCTGGCTGGGGCGCATTGACAAGAAGATGCACAACCCTTTCAACGCCACTTTAACCTGTGGTATCATCATCACAGTCCTCGCCTGCATCTATGTCGGCTCGACGACCGCCTTCAATGCCTTTATCAGCTCTTACATCCAACTCTCAACCCTCTCTTACCTCTTCGCCATTCTGCCGCACGTCCTCACCCGGCGCTCTTCGGTCGCGCCTGGCTATTTCTGGATGAAGGCCCCCATTGGCTACACCGTCAACATCCTGAGCTGCATCTACATCGTCGCGTTCATCGTCATCTTCTGCTTCCCGTACACGCTTCCGACCGACGCGAAGTCGATGAACTACGCCAGTCTGATGACCGGAGGTTTGACCATCTTCGTGGCCGTGTGGTGGTTCTTCCGGCAGAGCAACTACAAGGGGCCGCAGTCCGTCCCTCTGAGCGACCGCAAGCTTGCTCAAGACGCGAAATAGTTTCACTCGGTTCGATCGTCCGTTCTTACTGGAAAATGAAACGCCATGACTGGAAAATAGCTCGGCGCGCTCGCTGCACTATTCTTACGTCGTTGCATTCTTCGTACGTGTTTCACCAAAAGGATGGGTAGTATATATGCATTGTGTCAATTATATCTGCACACACTCGCTGTTTTATGTACTTTACGTTCTCATTCAAACGTAATGTTCTGTACATGTACATTCAGGACTTTAGTACATAGTACCTATATAGCCCGTAAGTCGGGGGAATTGACGCTCTTTTTGGTCTCAGTCGACGCTGCTTTTAGTGTCACTTTCCCTCATGCGACTGTTTAACCTTGCCATTCTTTGGACTGCCCAACAATAACTTTAGCAACTTTATGCAATCCTGTCCATTATCCATATCTCTCCATGTTTTGCACTAATGCAATCACACTTATTTACCTATAGCCTGTTTATCTATAGATCCTTGTTTTTCCCCTCTTTGGAGCTGGCAGCTTTACTTCTCTGTTTCTCTATTTATAAGAATGACTTCTAAATTACATAAATATAGTAAATACTCCTTGTCTAAAATGGCTTCTTTATGTAACAACTATCCGTATAGGAAGAGAGTATTTGATTCCCTTTAATATTCTTTTGCTTCTATTTCTGTGTCTTGTAAGTTCTTGTTATTAAATTGCTGTCAAACGGTCAACTATCTCAGCCGCTTTCACTTGACCTTGGAGTCCTACTCCGACAGTCAAAGGGATTATTCTTAAAGTGAGAAGTTGGTAGAAGTCAAGACGTAGAACAGATATATTGAGACTAGCTGATAATCATAAGATTATTTTGAAAATAAGACACAGAAGAGAAAATACAAGATATGATCATTCTTTTATAGTTCTCTCTTCCTATTCTTTCTTTATCTTGGACATCTCGAAGAATGACACTTGATGGATAGTCTCCTTGGTCACTACTGTTTTCCACCATTCTTTCGAGAACATAGCTGTTCGGAGTGGGTCTTTCTTTCCTTGCATATTTCGTCTTAGGCATTAGGGTCCTTAAACGCTATTAAAGGTAATAATGTAACAACCACAATATAGCATCATAGTTAAAATTACTCTAGATTGATTACACACTCTCTGGACTTTTCTTTTGGTCAGGTGGGTGCACTTTTCCTCAAAAGCGGGTAATCTGTAAGAGTATAATCACACCTCTAAAAAGGCAGTAATAAAAAATGTCTGAAGCCTTTCATAACTTCTAATTTAAAGGAAATAAGCAAGAACCTGCTTATTACCCTCTACTATAGGCTACGAGTCGACCTGATGTCTTCTTTGGTTATCTTAACCCTCCTGTCTCCAGACTTTCATTTACGACAGTAATCGACCAGTAAAAGGTCGCGACGCTTTCCTAGCTGGCTGGGCTAAGGCACTAACTGTTATGCCCGACTTCAACATAGAATCCATCGAGGCTATTATAGAGGTGGAGGATACTAAGAAAGGCAATAGTAAGTTGTGGGTATTCTTCAAATCGCCGGCCTGCCTAACGGTAAGGAGAATTCAATATCGGACGCCTCGGGCAAAGCGACGCCTTTAGGAAACATGTCTGCGGGCATGATCACCGGTGTCGTCGAAAGTGTGGTGGTCGTCACGCCCGGAGAGACGCTGAAAACGAAAATCATTGATATTGATGATCGGACCGGCTCCAAGTTGTACAGGTCGGCCAGCCACGCCGTTCGCATGATAGTCGCAACGGAAGGTCTGCAAGGTCTCTATCACGGTGTCGTCCCCGTCACGCCGAAGCAGTCTGCCAATGCCATGGTGCGGTTCACAAGCTACAACCTCTTTCTCGATTATCTGAAATTCCTGTCCCTGCGATACAGCCAGCTCCAGCCTGTGACAATGGTAGTGGTCGGCGCCATGGCCGGCGCCGTCATAGTCTACGCGACAATGCCATTCGATACGATCAAGACGCGACTGCAGGCCATTGACGGTCTCCAGCGGTACAAGGGACCTCTGGACTGTATGCGGTCTGTGGTAGTCAACGGGTTGTATCGGCCTTGCGGAAGGGCGCGACTCCTCGTCTCATGCGGCTAAGTGTCTGCAATACCCCCCCGGCCTCCCTTCTTTGACCGTTCGATTGATGATTGATAAAGATAAATCCGGCTAACATTGAGTGAGTATTATTGTCGGATAGATATCGGGTGCGCTTAGCTTTACGATTTATGAAAAGGTCATTCGGTGGACGGGGTCGTTGCGGTCCAATAATAGCCACACGGAGTACAAGGGGATCGCTGTTCGAGGAGGGCTCGCTCTATAGAAGGTTTGATGTCTATCTATGTATGCATGTTTGGCCGGGGCGGGGATCCTCTTGGATGAGAAGAGAACACAATAAATAAAACAGGGTGTGGTGTTAATGTTCTATTTTCTTTCTTGTTCGTTTTTATCACTGTCCTGGGAGCTACATCCAGTAACATCCCTTGAGATGAATTAATATTATGTCAACAGTACTAGGTGGTAATTATTCTGAGGTCTCATCAGTTCTAATTGGCGACACGTTCCAGCCCAGGTTCGCAGTAAATTTGGAGGAGATCACCCCTGCATAACTCTTAATTAGAATCAGACCCTTCTGTGTGTATTGATGAGCCCTTTCTTAGAATGCAGGCCTTCAGAGATTCGAGTTCTTGAGAGAGAGCTCAATTCCCTGACTCCTCCATTGTTTGTTCGACCATTGGGTGCGTGCCGAGTAAAGTGGTGAAGATTAACAACATAGAAAGACGTCCAGAAACCAAGGGAGAAATGAAATAAAATAGTTCGTCACAAATCAAGGTCTGGGCACTCCTTTGGGTCAGCATAGAACGAGCCACCCAGCTGCTCAATTGCACGACACCGTTCCTCCATATTGAAGGCATTCTTGATTCTGCCCACACCTTTCTCTATAGCATCGAGGTAGTCGTCTTGAGAACCCAAACACCTCCACCTGCAGGCCACCCAATAATCAAAACCTGTTGCGGACTAGAATCCTCCATAGCGTTCATAACATAAGCCTCCTCACTTTTGCCACCAAGTTGCTCCTAGCTTGCGCATGTTGGCGCAGTGGGCATCCTCTGCGGGATCTTGGGAGCTCGGCGCGGGGTTGAAGCGATCCAGCTGCAGGAACTCGAGCTCGACGCCGTTGCAGGACTCGAGGACATATAGGCCGCCTTTACTCGGCCATCCATATACTGTTGTGCCTGGTCCAAGGCCAAACTTTGTTCGGAAATGAGGCTCAGGGGTCAATAAGGTGCAGTGTGACTCTCTATATTCATCATGCGGTTGTGGTGTCATGGTCGTGGTCGACAAGGCGCGTGGGTCTCGGAATAATAGCTTGCTCGCGAGGAAGAGGCAGGTCGCACACAGAAGGGTAATCGGTACAAGCCATCTTTCTCCTTCTTCTCCTTCTCCCCCAGTGAGCTAAATAATAAAGATAATAAATTAGGGGAAGGATCAATAACAATTATGTCATTTGCTGGCCTCAAATTATTATTGCGTGAGTAATGTTGATGTTGCTGATTTATGCAAAGACGATGAGGTCTATAACTACCCCTCAGAGACGCCTGTAGATGCCTGGCGTGTTGCAGGCACAGACAAGTGGGCACGTCAGATTTTAGGCTGCAGCTGGCCAATATTTCAGAGAAATTGCGCCGGGGAATAAAGTGTCATAAGCCCTGTGCAGAGCTAATGCATGTTGGTTCAGGAATGGTGCAAGAACTACTGCAAGATAACGAACATATCCAACGACCCGAACACTCAGAATACCCGTACAAAATGCGACTTTTCGCAACCTGATATCTTAACAGTACCAAGAGATATAATAGAGATATTTTTATATCCTCAATTTATAAGATATTAATAATACATTTTCAATTTTTAAAAGCCCACTTTACTCTATCTTATAATAATATAAAATACCCCGTATTCTTGTGTACTTTATATTACATCTGTCGGACTGAGCGAACCTAGTTGTCCGAAGGTATGATGATGAAGCTCTGATTTTCTTAATCTACCCTATCTGACTAGCTATTTATCTCATGAATTAGAGAGCCATAACAAAGTGCGATTATAAGCGAATATAGACCGGGGTAGTATGATATTGCAAAGATTATGACCTATGAGAGTCCGGATCGGCGTGTGCTGACTAGGTTGATAGGACTCTGGGCATACCGATAGGTTATAGTGGTAATATTCAGCTGACAATATCTGACCTACATATGGTAGAAATATAAGAATTCCCAAACCAACTCGTGGCGAGAATCGTTTTTCCCTCTTTCAGAGATCCTTTTGCGGTTGGATTATTCAAGGTATAAATATGGTCGGCCGGAACCCTCTTGTGTGGTTTCTGATGTTTTACAAGACATCCAGTCTGGGAGTAGCTAAAGACTCCTTCGATTGAACTAGTCTCCCAACTGGCTTTCATCTTAGAACCGTGGCTCTGCAATCGATCATTATGAGGCTCCAATGGCTTTTCCTGTTCCTCTTTACTGAATTATTTCTTGGCTCTTACCAAGTACAAGCTGCAGCAGTATTTGCCCACTTTATGGTATATTGATATATGTTAGGGTTAGTGTTGCACAACCTTGATGCTAAATACCATTCATCCTAGGTGGGAAACACTCCTTCTTGGACGATTGATGACTGGACGTATAACATCCAGTTGGCGGCCGACGCTCATATTGATGCATTGGGAATCAATATAGCTCAGGGCTGGTATGCAAATGATAAATCGATAGCCGATGCCTTTGCTGCTGCCGAGGCTCTGGGCTCCAAGTTTCAGCTGTTTTTCTCTTTTGACTATGCTGGCAATAACCCCTGGGCGGAAGCAGATGTGATCAGCCTTATCAACCAATATAGCTCCTCTAGTGCATACTATCACTACAACGGTTCTCCTTTTGTGTCCACCTTTGAAGGCCCTGGTAACGCCGATGATTGGATCAATATCAAGTCCCAGACTGGTTGCTTCTTCATGCCAGACTGGTCATCAGAGGGTGCTGGTCCTGCAATTCAGCTTGGGAATGGTGTTGCCGACGGGCTGTTTAGTAAGTATATCACATTTGTAGTATTGAGGCCTGTTTGTGGGTACTAGATGACTCCTGCAAAGGATCCTCTCGAGAAAGAAAATGCCCTAATTCAGAACCCATGACTGAGATTCTCTCTCATTTCTCACCGATCTAGTATATACTAAATACCTTTTTCTAGGTTGGGCCGCATGGCCATGGGGTGACCTAAACATGACAACCTTCGTGGATGCTTCATACATCCGAACTCTTAATGGAAAGCCATACATGATGCCTGTCTCGCCTTGGTTTTACACCAATCTCCCGGGTTATAACAAGAACTGGCTATGGCGCGGGGATGATTTATGGTATCAGCGTTGGCAACAAGTCTGGTTTATCCAACCGGAGCTCGTTGAAATCATTTCCTGGAATGACTTTGGAGAATCTCACTATATTGGTCCTCTGGACAGCAGCGAGTTTGGGCCATTCACCGTTGGGGAAGCTCCCTTCAATTATGCTGAGAATATGCCCCATGATGGCTGGCGTGAATTCCTTTCGTTCCTGATCGACACTTACAAGAATGGGCGGTCGAGCATCAATGAGGAAAAATTGGTCATCCAGCTTGGCTCAGGATTGTGGTACCGGTAACACCGCCGGGAATACAGCTTCACAGCTCCAACTGGAGTTTCCTCCCTCGGAAGTTGCCCAAGATCAGCTCTTGATTTCCGCATTGCTTACTAGTAATGCGGACGTGAGTGTGTATTTTAACGATGGCGAGACTGTTATTAATCCCAGTTGGGATTTCCTTCCATCCAGCGGTGTTCCTGGAGAGGGTGGACCCGGCATCTATCACACAAGTGTTCCTTTGCGACATTTTATTTGGATCTGCATGTCTAGAGTGGCCGGTGAAGGCACAGTTGTGCCAACTGTTCTGGATGTGGGGTCAGGAAAGACAAAAAAATTATGCATCTGAGAAGGGTAAATGCCCGGTTCAGCGACAAATTTGAGGAAGATAGGGACGTTGGAGAGGGAATGTTGAACTGGGGAGAGGCGGACATTTTATATAGTTTTGAATTTCAGTCAACGAAGCAGCAAGAACAGTGCCTAACCAAAAATGGTTATATCACATGATTGCTAAACCTCATCAGGTTAACTCCCCGACTTACAGTATACCTAGGCACGGTGTTGGTGCTTCTACGGAGTACAGATAATGAAATCTCAATACATACATCTCATCTCTGCCCCGAAGCTCCATATATAAGTTATTGAGAAGTCAAACAGGCCCGCGTCAACATCCAATCCTATCTTAGAAATCCCAGGGTCAAAGTCACCAGCACGAGCACCTAGATCTCATCTGTGCTTAGTCATCCTTTCACGTGACCGCGCGACAGCACGCGTTGCGCGGCTTCCTAAGACGTGACTGCGAGACCCGGTCGAAGAGAAGAACAACTCAAGGGGCCAGCGAGGAAGACCGTAATCGAGATTTCGTCATGGTCTTCAAGCCATTCCGGCCTCCTCTGATAAGGAATCGTCCCGCTCAGTCGAATCCTGCCGACGATGCTGGCGATGAGCAGGCTCATCCAGCCAAACGGCGGCGCGTGAGCACTGACGAGGACGACCCGGAGTTGGAAGATGACATCAAGAAGCCTCAGCAAGCAGGAAGACCTGAAACTTTGAAACCGCAGCTTGCTTCCCGGAGGCCTCTGACACAGGTGAAGAATCTACGTGCGGATGTGGCAGAAGACAGTAGTAATAATAATGACCATGATGGTGATAACAATGCGGCCAAGACGGACAACACATGTGATGGAGTGGAAGGGTACTACAATGTTCTCTGGTTCGTCTCTACCGCAGCATATGCGCCCCCCTTTATATCCCCCTGTCTCCCTGCCCTGAGGTTTATCATAAGTAAACGTAAATTGACGATCCCGACCCTGACACGGCCAGGCGCAAGTTCACCACCAAGAAGCACAAGACCTGGGACGGGGATGGGATCCTCTCCGTACGGGACGGCTACGCGTATCTGCAGGATATCTCCGGCCGCGATATGGGCCGGGTGATGGTCGGTTCTATTACCCTGGAGCCTGGATCGACTCTGTCGATCGGAGGGAAGGAGGTCGAGGTCGACTCGGTTCTGTCGAAGGAGGAGTTCCTCTCCGGTAGGCGTTTTCTCGATGGCGCAAAGAATACGCCTGTGACTTCTTCTTCTACCGCTGTCCAGGTTAGTGAGGCGAAGAAGGTGTCCGCCGCTTCGCGTCCCGTCATGCGGCCATTGGCCAGGACCTTGTCTCAGTTGCAGAAGGAGAAGGAGGATGCGAAGAAGACGCTCAACGTCGCGGCACCGAAGAGCTTGGCTACGAACAATGCTTTCAAGAATCCGCTGCAGCAGAGCACCGTCATGCCCCAGAAGCCGGCCGGGCAGCCGGTCCCCCGTCATGATCCGAATGCCGCTGGAGCATTGGTCATGAAGAGACCGGATTCCGTCCCAAAGGGCAAGCAGATCGTGGACGTTGTGGTAGATCCCATACTAGCGAAGCATCTGCGCCCACATCAACGGGAGGGCGTCAAGTTCCTTTACGAGTGTGTCATGGGCATGAGGCCTTTCAACGGACAAGGGGCCATTCTCGCGGACGACATGGGTCTGGGAAAGACGCTCCAGACGATAACGCTGCTTTGGACGCTGCTGAAGCAGAACCCGATATATGAAGCCCCGCCGGTCGTGAAGAAGGCGTTGATCGTATGCCCAGTTACTCTCATCAATAACTGGAGGAAGGAGTTTCGGAAGTGGTTGGGCAACGAACGGATAGGGGTATTTGTCTTCGACGATAAGAGGAAGAAGATCACCGACTTTACAATGGGCAAGGCGTACAGCGTTATGATCGTCGGATATGAGAAGCTGAGAACGGTGCAGGAGGAACTGACGAAAGGGTCTGGTGTCGACATTGTCATCGCGGACGAAGGCCACAGGCTCAAGACACTGCAGAACAAGAGCGGGCAGGCGATCCAGTCGCTGAATACCGCGAAGAGGATCATTCTCTCCGGCACACCCATACAGAATGATCTGAGCGAGTTCTTCGCGGCGGTCGATCTGGTCAATCCCGGTATCTTGGGCAGTTACAAGACGTTCATGAAGGAATTCGAAGGGCCAATTATGAGGAGCAGGCAGCCCGAGGCAACCGCGAAAGACATCGAGAAAGGGGAAGCAAGGAACGAAGAGCTCAGAAGCCTCACATCCATGTTCATGCTGCGCAGGACGGCGGATATCCTAGCCAAGTATCTGCCACCAAAGACGGAATACGTGCTCTTCTGCGATCCCACACCGGCCCAAGCAAACATCTACCGACATGTCCTCGCCTCCCCGATATTCCAAAGTGCCCTGGGCAGCTCCGAGAGCGCTCTCCTGCTCATCACCATCCTCAAAAAGCTGTGCAACAGCCCATCACTGCTCAACCCCAAGAACGCAGACGAAGTACCCAGCGCAACCATCACGGACCTGCTGCAGAGTCTTCCCCCCAACCTCCTGCGTCACTTCTCCCCTTCCTCCAGTGGCAAGATCCGAGTCCTGGACCAACTCCTCCACAATCTGCGAACCAACACGTCGGAGAAGATCGTTATCGTCTCCAACTACACCTCCACCCTGGACCTCCTCGCCAACCTCCTCACCTCCCTCTCCCTCCCCTTCCTCCGCCTGGACGGTACGACCCCGTCCGCGAAGCGCCAATCCCTCGTCGACGACTTCAACCGCACTCCGGCCAGCGCGTGCTTCGCCTTCCTCCTCTCCGCCAAGGCGGGCGGCATGGGCCTCAACCTCGTCGGCGCCAGCCGCCTCGTCCTGTTCGACGTCGACTGGAACCCGGCGACGGACATGCAGGCCATTGCGCGCATCCACCGCGACGGGCAGAAGCGGCACTGCCACATCTATCGCATCCTGCTCAGGGGCGGGATCGAGGAGAAGATCTGGCAGCGGCAGGTGACGAAGATCGGGCTCGCGGACAGCGTCATGGAGCAGAATAATGGTAATAAGGGCGGTGGTGGCGGGAGTGGAATGGCGCAGTTCTCGCGCGAAGAGCTGAAGGATCTCTTCCGGCTGGACGAGGACAGCAAGTGCCAGACTCATGAACTTCTGGGCTGCGAGTGCGGTGGACGGGGACGGGGTGGGTTCACGTCTACCATTACACCGTCGAAAACCGATCTGGACCAACGACGAGAAATATCCGATTCAGACGATGACGGAAGCTCGGAATCAGAGCGCACAACGATATCAGAAGAGGAGGGAGGAGAGGAAGACGAAGACCTCCCCGACTTCCCCACCCTCCTCAAAAAGGCCTCCGAAGTCGACATGGAAGCGCAGGAGCGTCACATCCGCATCCTTCAACGAGCCCGCAACCGCAACCACAACCACCGCGGCCGCCACGACGGCACAAGCAACAAAAACAAAAACAACAAAGATAAGATGAAAAAAGAATCCCTCAAAATGCAGCAGTTCCTCTCGCAGTACTCGCACATCGACACCGCACTCTTCACTAGTGCGGAGGACCGAAAAACAAATACAGAGAATCTGGATCTAGATCTGGCGCGCGAGATCGACGACGACGCGGTCCTGCTTCCGCTGCTGCGGGACGACGAGGGCAACAGTAACAATGGGGTGCGATTCGTGTTCAAGCGGGATTATAGCCATGGGGTTTCGAATGTTTCTGTTGCTTCCGTTTCTGACTGATGGACTCTGAGTTTGTCTGACTCTTGGTTGGGTCTGGGCGCTGTGTTTGAAAGTGGATCGGTGAGAAAGAAGGAAGTAAAGCTGGACTGACTGATATCGGTATTGGTATATATGAATTACGGCAAGAGAAGGGATGGAAGAGGTTTTCATTTATTCCCTTTGATCAGTTAGAATAACACCGGGATAGATAGATCACTTAGAGACATGTGTACGGGTATGATATATAGCCAAAAATAGCTAAGCTATAGTAAAGAAGAGCATAATAATAAGATAATAAATAGAGATTGCATTGCATTCTGCAAATTCATACGACTCTACAAAGCACCAAATCAAATTACTCCACGCAACTAACTCTCGATTGGAAAAGGATTAAAGACTATATAAACCGCTACGCACGGATGGTATATTCTAAAAACAAACAACAGATTGCAAGCCCAATCGATCAATCTCAGGAACAGGAAGGAAGGAGAATCATCAATCACATGAGCTGCGTGAACATGAAGAACATGAACATAAGCATGAGCATAGACATAGACATGGGCACACTCGTCAGATGTAAACAGGGACTAAACTAACCAAGACAATCTTTTCCAACATTTTCCACATGAAAGTTAGGTACATGTGCTGTACCTCAGAGAAAGTTCGAGGCAAACCAAGGCAGATATGCGATCAACTGACAACGACGTGAGCAGAAAAGGAGGGATTTGTTCATCCAAGACATATCATGCATTCGTCAAATATATTGGGTATTTATTCAATAGAAAAAGACCAAAAGAACAACAGGAACAGTAGAAATATCACTGGAAAGTGCAAGTGTGGAAAGTTGAAGAGAAGCAGCCAAAGCAGATGTCGACACTCATCACTAGGTCGGGAACGCCTGACGGTCGCTCAGTACCTAAGCTTCCCCACCAAGGAGAACGTATACGCTGCCTCTGCCTCGCTCTTCATCTGGATCATGTACACCCTGAAGCTTCCACCCGTGACGCCGCCTTGCTTGGCGATGCCACCGCCTTCATGCTCCTCCCAGACGGAAACCGCTATTCCAGTTCTGGCAACGCGCTCGAAAGCGGTTTCGCCCAGGCACACGTCGAGGAGGACTTCACCCCGCGTCTTTCCGCGGATAATGATGCGCTTCTCATTCTCAACATAGCGACGCGGCGGAGTCCCATCCCTGGCCTCAGTCGGGTTTCCGGCATCGCCGGATCCGCCGACAGCAGTATCTGGACGTGACGGGCTTGCTGACACAGGCATGATGGTCAACCGGGCCGCACCCATGTCGCGCCATTTGGAGGCTGTCTCCCGGACATAGAGCCTGATCTTTGCATTTGAAAGACCGATACCATCAGCGCCCCTGATATCACCCGCTACTCCGTTAAGCGGTCCAGTTGGTGACGGATTGGAACCGGACCCTGCCGAGCTCGAGTACAGACTGTCTCCTCGACTTCCAGTTCTGGACATGATTGTTGATCGGGCAATATTGAACATTTTGCTACCAGTACCGAACTTCTTCAAGGCCGAGAAAGCGCTACTCATCGTCCCCACACTGCTCTCAGAGACATCACCAACTGATTGAGGAGCAGCGCCTCGTGCACGATAGCTGTTTCTCCGTCTGGGCCATTTGAACCAACTGCCGGTTTTATTCGAATCACTCAGATCGAAATTTCCAAAGGAAGTAGGTTGGCCCGCCAACGGCGCTTGAGCATTTTGAAGTGCGATGTATGTTGGATTATTGATGCGAGCATGATTTATCAAGGCATACAAGGCTTCGCATTCCTCCATGTTACGGGAGCGGAACATGATGTTGTTGCTGGAGGCAATCTTCGACCTTTCTGTCGGAGGCGAGCGAATAGTGATATCAATGGCCGTGCCGCGTCGAATAGGGACAAGCGGGGTAAGTTCGAGAGCCACCAGAGGTCGCTCTCCAGATGCGCCTGGATGGTCAATCTCTTCAGACGCGTTCGGAGCGGAATTAGAATGAGCAGCGCTCATCTCGTAGGCCTCAATGAGTCCAGGGCTGACAATGATGGTGCACTCATCAGGGTGGAGGCTTTCCCAGGCACCCTTATCAGACCACGAGAATAATTGAGCTACGGCCTTTCCTATCTTCGAGGGCTGCGGAGGAGCAGTCTTGTGAGGCTCCTGCGGCTCTGAGTTTGACGTCGCCGGAGTCTCACTAGCAAGGGGTGGAGAAGAAACCGGCGAAGAGGGTTTCTGGTGCAAGGATTGGGATCGACTTGGAGGTAGCGGCGTGGGAATATCATCTTCCAATTCATCTTCCGATTCGTCTTCTGACTCGTCTTCGGACGTCTCGGTCTCGGAGGAGGAATAGATCTCATAGTGTCGGACAGTCGATGTCTCCGAGTCCGAGTATTCATCGGAAGGGCTAGAAGGCTCATACTCATGCTTCAAAGGAGAGGATGTTCGCCGCCTCTGTCGGATACCGCTTGGCGTGAGAACCGGAATGCTGAATTGCTTTAAGTGAGCAGGGCTTGGTGAGCGATGTGGTGGTGGAACTGGAACATCTTCTGTGTCAAGAGATGATTCACTTGCGGACTGTTTCTCAGGACTCTCCTTAGGCAACTTCGTAGGGCTATCCGGCAGCTCAGACTCAGGGGCAGGCTGGGGAGACGCAGATTCCTCCGCTTTTGGAAGGACCTTTGTTGACTTCGCCCTTCTGATTTTTGGGATAGTCGGGAGATCCATCGATGGAACAGAAGATACACGCTGTTGGCGCTTCTCCGGAGTTCCATCTGCCCTTGTATCTGGCGGGGACCTGTCCTTTGGAGATTCAGCGCGCATACTAGGGCTAGGTTCTGGCGACTTAACAGGATGCCTAGTTTCCTCGTCTCTATCAGACTTGTGGGGAGTTGTGGGAGATATGACATCTCTGTCAGGAGTCTGAGACGCCCTCGACAAGGGACTGGAAGGCGAATTCTCTCCGTATCGAGAGATTCGCTTCGCTTTTGACCTTTTGAGACTGGTGGGTGACTTTCCATCAGGGGATATTATTATATCGTCAGGGTTTCCGGGTGTAGACAATGATGACGGTTGAGGCTGCTGAGCAGACTTTGAAGACGACGCTTGCTCCACGGGACCATAGTCTGACTCCCTTGTGATTGCAGAACACAGAGATGTTCTTGATCTCGCAGCAGAAGACGAGGTCAGCGTACTGAGTTCGGATGCATGTTCCCTGGGGGACATGGAGCGTCGTTTGCTGGCGCGAGAGACAACAGAGGCTTGCTCCCCCATAGGCACATCAATATCACTGGCAGTTGGAAGGAGTTTTGGTGGCTCTACTGGACTCGTTTCTTCGGTCTGCGGCGACTGGTGCTGTTTTGTACGATTGACGAAACTCTGTGTCCTGCATATAGCCGGTGGAACAGGATTGAGTCCCAGCATTTGCACCCACTCGAACCCGACTTCCTCATCATCGATTTTGAGAGACAATAATTCCTGCCAATTTCGGCCTTGTCCAGGCTGACTGCGTATCATGACAACAATCTCACCCTTGGCGTCTCCGTTGCGGGCAGAAACGCACGCGACATCGATTGGAGGAAAGAGGAGCCAGCGGTCAGAATTGTCGACTTCGCAGATAAGAAGATCGCCGCCAGCTCCATTTTCAGGGGCGTTGTCTCTTAGTAGGAGCTCCGCACGGCAGTCGACCCTCTGGCCGCTGGAGTGATACAGTGACAAATCGAATAAGTCTCGAGCGCGCACTCGCCGGGTTTGATCAATAGTCACCCCTCTGAGCACAGCAAGGGTACCCGGGTCGCGGGCTCTAGTTGGGTCGATCCTGTTAGCAGCGTCATCTTCGAGCCTTGCTCGTTCCTCGTGCAAACGGCGGCGAGCATCCGTTACAAGGGACTGGTAGATCGCTGCAACATCTTCCGCTTTGGGGGAATGTCGGAGCATGTTTATCCCCTTGAAAGTTTTTGCAAGATACTTGAGTCGGACAAGCGGCCTCTTGAGAAGATACGCAACGTCCACTTTCTGGCCATTCCCATCGACGATGTCCCCATTCTCGTCTCTTGCCATTCCTTCATCCAAGCTCCGAGTATCTGAATTGGCTGCTACGTCGCCTTCCTCAGGAGGAGCAAGGTTCACAACTACATCCTGGAAGCCGAGCCTCCAGGCTCTGAGGTACTCGCGGTAGACTCTTTGCGCCCCCTGCGCCCAGGTAAGAAGGGCATCTGGGTTGTCCAGCGGGATTCGTTTATGAAGTGTTTTCAAGCGTTCGAGGGCGACGCCCATATCGACAATTGGTCGGGTAAAATTCAGGTCATCCTTAGGATCCAACGATGGCCGGAAGAGACCCGCTGCTATAGCAGAATCGGATTTTGAAAGCACGCAGGTCAATAGCACTGGAATAACTCCACCGACCAGGGTCTTGAGCTCGCGCATGTACTTCGCTTCGTCTGAGGCGAGCTCTTGCATCAAGTCATCAATGGTCGCAGTCGCTAAACGGCTTCTGTTTGTTCGGATGCTCCTGGCGGATCTAATGCTCCTGCTTCTAGTCTTAGGAGCAGACAGGACAGACATCAAATCCTCGTGGGTGGTCAGTCGCCTCTTGAGCCCGCAAGAAGAACCGGGGAGCGAGTCGGGGTCGAAGTGGTCCCTTGCTTCGGAGTCCAAATGTTCTTCTTCATCCTGCGCCGATGGAGTAGGTTCCTGGTCCTTGGACTTGTTTTCGTCTGATTCCACCTCCTGTGGCTTCCCTTCATCGCGTGCGTCTAACGTGTCGACAGAGGCGATGGTCGAGAGACGATGCACTCCAGTGCTTGGAAATGGTCTTCTCACTCTAAGGGGAAGGGGAGCATCGCTGGCGGAAACCTCTGACCCATCTGAGAAAGGAGGCATCTCAAATTCCGAAGCCTCTTCCGCCTGCTCTCTACGTGGTGGATAGTCTTCCTTGACTGGGGGGGAGGACTTGGTACGCTCGTGCGTACCTGCCCTTCTCAAGGTTGGACGCGGCGGAGTCTCCTCTTTTTGATCCCTGTACTCGGTCGGCTCTTCAGATACGATTGATATTGTATCTCGCATGGATTTGGCATCTCCGCCTATCGTTGAGCGATCATCATCTTTTTGCCGCTTGCTGGTGACACTGGAACTCTCCTTTAGATTGGAATCGCGTTCAAGCGTCAATTCTGACTTTGGCTCGTGATCGCTGCCAGCTTCTCGTTCCCGTGACATGTCTGTTTTTTTAGGTCTTGTCTTTAGAGGAGCAGGAATTTCGACGGAAGATTCATCGTCATCCATGAATGGGTCAGGAGTGGCATCAAGCCATGCCTCGATCTTCTCCTCACGGTTAGGGCGAGGGGGAGGAGGCTCTGGCTTCGCGAACATCTTCCTTGACTCGTCTAGCATGTGCGCAAAGATGCCTCCTTTGGGAATCTTGACACTGCCACGAGAGCCATGATATGACCGGCGAGCGCGTCTCCTAGAGAGCTCGGAGAAATCTGCCTCGCTTGCTGCCCAGTCGTCGTCATCCTTAGGCGGTGGGGTGCTGCGTCTCAGGTCCTTGGCATCGTCCGATTGTCTCTCTTCCCGCGGTCTGGTAGACGATGTTCTCTGTGAAGCTGGCGATGGCGTATTTTCCACAGCGCGGATTTCCTCCTCTATCTTGCTCTCGGCGACTGAGACTGAGCCATCGTCCTTGGTAGGCTTTGCCTGCCTTGTCTGTTGTCTCCGTGCCAAGGTAGAGTTACGGTAGACCTTTGTTCCATCCTCGAGATAGCGATAAGCCGACAGAGGTTTGAAATTGTCCTCATTCTTGGATTCTCTCCTCGCTGGTTGCGCAGAGGTTATATCGTCGTTGGTCTTGTAAACGGTAATGCGCTTCGGAGGAGGAGCAGGTTGCTTGGCCGGTGGGGTCCTGGGCGGACTTCGTTTGATCTTCCAGTGTTCGTCGCTCACAACACGCTTCTTGGGAGCGTTTTGGTTCCGTGGCTTTGGCTTCCCAGCACCAGATTTGTCGTCGACCCGCGACGTGCTGCGAGACACTGCATCCGTCCCCGACTTAGGCTTCGACGGATTTCCTGTGTCTTCGTCCTCGACGTAGATGTCATCGGCGGTGATGACGCCTCCTCCTCTCTGCTGCCATAGCCGGACCTTCTCACGGACGGAGCTGGTGTCGTAGAGACCCAGCTGCTTTCCAATATCCAGTGGTTTCGGCTTCGATGGAGTGTCTTTGGCACTCCCGCGGTTGATGGAAGAGCGATGTGAAGTGGCTGGAGAGGGCATTGCGGTCTGCCGTCAGGACTGTTAGCGGCGTTCCTGGCCGCAACCAGGTGGAGCAGCGGGAGATCCGACGTCTCTAAGATCTGGGGAGCAGAATGTTGTGCCTGTACCGGCTACGGGATTGCTGCCCCTCACCTTGTTGTGTTTGGGCAATAGTAGCGTAGTAGGACTTACCACCGACCGTGAGCTTCAGAGGACATGCCTGAGATCAACAGGTGCTGCTCAGAGGATGCCAGCCGCTGCAGACACACCACAGCAGAGAAAGGGAGGAGGAAAACAACAGTCCATGTGTGTGTATAAACAAGGCGGAGCACGGGCAGGTGTGAGTCTGATAGCGATGAGCCTCCAGATCGCCCGACACCGCACGGGCTGCCCAGGTAACGGGCCACCGCCACCTCCAGCGCACAGCTCAGCGAGCGCTCTGGGCTAGCCCGGAAGCACTACAGTCCTACCTAGGAGGGATGCGGGGCGTATATACTCTGCAAGGCGCGATACGCAACAGCACCGGGTGGTGTACTCCCACTGATCTACAAGCACTGGAAGCCCTTCTGTGCTTCCTCGACCCTGGAGTCTCATGTCTGGATGCGCGTTGTCGAAATCCGCCTGTTGTGAAGTGGCCGGTCTGCAGGGCTGGCTTTGTTTACGCTGCCTCGCAGGGCGGGCGGCGTCGCGGCGCACCCGCAGTGGAGCCGGCGCTGCGTTGGGCCTCTCCGCCGCTTTTCCACGGACCACACCCGGCCTCTCCCGCTCCCGAAGCCCTCCGCCGGCCGACTCCGTTAATAGCTCAGGATGCAGTAGAACCGACACCCGCTTACTTCCTCTGGCATTTCCCTGCATTGATGCTGGACCTGTGAGGATCGGGAGAGCCACAGATGGCATAACGGCCTCTCACTGCTGCATGACGCTCAAGCCAGCTGCTCGCGTTTGAAACCGGCCTTGTCCCGATGTAAGCTTAGTGTCCGCTGGACTCGTCATTGGCAGCCTCTCTCTATCATGTTTCAGTTGTGACCGCTACTGTTAGGCATGACATGGCATTGCCGCTTCTATTTTTTCTGTTCCCATCCACAAGCTGACAGGGATGCATACATATCTGTCTCTGCACAGGACTAGCTGTCCATTTGCTCATGGCTCTGAAGCCGATCGTATCGAGTCTATAGATCATCACCCCTCTGATTGCGAAAAAATCACCACAAAGACTCATATGTCAAGCTATGCTGTCTCAACACGAGACGCGGCTATATATATATATATATATATATACAGTCTTTGATCGACTCACTTGGACTTACGCATCCCAGCTGCCTTGTCCAGTGCCTTAAAGGCGTTCGAGATGGCAGTGACGCTCTCGTACAGATAATCTGCCATAATCTTAGTAAATTGCAAGGCCACCTCTGTCTTAAACGCTCCCCGATGACAAAATACTTACGGAAGGGGACCACGATCCAGATGAAATTCATCAAGAAGTAGTAGACCCAGAAGTAGTATGCCTCCGGCCGACAGTACGACCGCCCGTTGAAGTAGTGGTCAAACAGGCTGGTAGCGTAGTACAGCACATCGCCGTAGAGGTGAGCCATGCACACAATAATCCGCACGGGGTGCCGGAGGGAGTGTTGAACCGTGATAAAGTATGCGACGGCAAAACATAAAGGACCCCAGACGGTCTGTCAGGGACAAGTAGACAAAAAGAAGTTGTCAGCCACAACCTCGACTGCCGGTTCTCTATCATTATCAGGCTGGACTCACGACGGTGATGGCCTCCATGCAGAGGACGAGTGTATCCGAAGTCATGTAGCGGGAGTCGGATAGAGAATATTCCTTCCACAGCTGTCCAAAAATGTCTTGGGCAGGTCCCATACGATTATGGTTCAGGACGAAATAGCCCTCGAAGAAGCAATGGAGGCTTCCCGCTGCAATTGCGCGTCAGCATTGAGCTTTGCGACATACTAAGATCGAAGAATGACACTTACTCAGAACAAACCACAGAACCGCAAGTTTGTCTGCCGTGCTTATCGACGGCCGGACATGAGTGACAATTGCGAGTGCCGTCCCCAGGATGCCCGCGCATCCAGCTGCGAAGCAAGCGAGGAGCGTCAGCACGGAGTATTCATTTGCAAGGTAACCAATGATTTCTACGTCAATTGGGTAGTATGGATGAGGAGGATGGGACAACGTCCCATTTGCTGTGGCCATTGCCTAAGGTTTATTTTTTATTTATAAAAAAAAAGTTGCTGTTTGGCAAAGGTGTTGCGGGGTGTGGAGGAAAGGTGGCGACTGGAGAAGATATCGCGGAAGCATCTACGGGAGTGGGGATGGTGAAGACCCGAAGACAGTAGTTCCCATCGACTCTCCTATGCCAAGTAGATCTGTCGTGGGCGAGACGACCGGAGGGAACTCCCCTACTGTCTACGACTATTAGATCTGTTAGATATGTTGTCTATCCTGACCATCCAAGGCGCTCGCGTGTGTGCGCAAGGAGAGAACCGTGGACGGCGGCTTGGCGGGCGGCGTCGTCTTAGCACGAGAGCCCAGGCCCGGCGGTTGATCATCCATCATCCCCGTCCGATCGAGCCTTATCGCCCAGACTTCATGGAGCCTGCGCGCTCCCTTCCGCACCTTTCAACCCTGCAATGGCTTCGGATTCCGGCAGGAGAAAGTCCCTGAGACTTGACCTGGCGCATGCCTCTGCGCTGGAGTCGCCCGGCATCGCGGCTCTGTTTCTGATCCGCTTCGATATCAAGGCCGGGTGCGCAGCTGTCCCCGAGCTTCTGGCCCTCACGCGAGTCCCAACTGACAGAGACCAATGCGCACAGATACGTGATTGCCTGGAAACGGTCTTTGCCCGAAGGTGTGCCACTTTCCTGCGACGCTTTCCTGCGGACGAGGCTGACGTGCGGGGTGAAACAGTTGAACTCGGAGGCGTGGTCGAGTACAAGTCGCTACCCTCCGGATTACACAACGTCACGGAGGATCTCGTGTACGCTTCGTCTTCACCAAATGCTCACTTGTCCACCAAGGAAGATACTAAGAATGATCTTACTTTAGTTACTTCATTCACGACCAGTATGCCGGCATCAGCGCTTTCGTCAATAAGCCCGCCGCGGAATCCGAGCGCAATGCGCTGATGTTGGCTGTCGGAGTCCTCGTTCCCTTGAGTTCTGGCAGACTTGGGAAGGGCTGGAGACACGCGACAGGGCTTAAACAGCTGGCACAGTTGGTTCCCTCGAATAACTAGAGCCTGGTAGTTGAGACTTACGGCGCCCCGCATTGCAGGACTTTGGCCGACGATACGAGCAACACCCAACCTCTCGTCGACTACTGGGAAACGTTCCATCAAGCCCGGGAGAATGATTCCCCTGCACTGATCGACTCTCCACTCGAATCGCCCTCGAGCCTGAGGTCAAAGTCAAAGGGAGAACGTCCAGAGAATCTTCGTCGGAGCCGCGCTTTGAGCGATGCGACGGCGTTGGAAATGTCCAAGCCGGCCTTGGCGCCATACCACCCCGCTCTGTCGCTTCCTGAATTTCTAGATTCCTTTGGGCCTTTGGTATTCCCGCTGTATAGAGCTGCCTTGCTGCGCAAGCGGATTCTGCTGGTTGCGGAAGCCCCGATTCACCAAGCTTGTAACTACGGTATGCACTTCTCTTTTTGCATTATATTTAATCTTCTGCTAATATCAAACGAGTCTACGATCTTTCGTTACTATCGTCCTTACCTCAGTCACTTCTTCCGCTGCTCCCTTCGCAAGGGCTGCCGCCTCTTCGACCACGTCCACTTTTCAGTGTCGGTATTCATGATATACCCTACCTTTCAACCTTTGTCAATCCCCCAGCGGGCTTTGAGCAGAGTCGGAATTGGATTGCTTGCTCGACTGACAATGTTTTGACTACCAAATCTGACCTCTACGATGTTCTGGTCACGCTACCTCCGCCGTATTCCAAAAATGCGCCCAAGAAGGTTTATCCGAAGATCACGGTCCCTCCTCCAAAATCTCAGGATCAGAAACCGTCTCAGCCGACCCAATTGAAAGCGACCCAACGGGATGCTCGCCGGTACGTAACGCTTCGGAAAGGCCTCCGCCAACTTTCTGGAAACGCCGCCTCAGAAACCGCGGCGCCCGATGACGACTCAGACGCTGCATCCACGTTCTCGTCCAGTTCGATCGTTGAACCGCTTTCGTGGACGCGTTTGGCCTACACCTCATTTATCTGGTGGGCGTCGGCCGGTGAAAAGCGCGACGGCCTCACAGAAGAGGAAGAGGAACAGGTGGAGCAGGACATGAGACTCCTAGCCCCCGTGGACAGTTCTTCGAGCCAGGACCCGCAAGAGGTCGCTCTCGTAGCTTACTTCCGTCGTCTGACGACGCAGATCTTCACCACCCTTTCGGACGCCGTCGCGCGACAAGACAGTGCAGATATGGAGGAAGACGATCAAGCAAACGACGCTGCTGATGAGCGACCTTACCGAGACGAGCCAGAAGGGGAAGAAGACGACGACGAAGAAGCCGTCATGGTAGCCCGAGAAGAGACAAGACAAGAAGACGACCCAAGCACGTCACTTCTCCCGCGAGACTCGCAAGGGAAGAAGACTAAGAAGAAGAAGGGAAACGAAAACCCAGACACGGAGGAGGACCTGCCTCCCGTCACCATCACCTCCGCAGACATGACCCAGATGGGTCTCGACCTGTGGAGCGCGGCGGACCGCGTCTTTGTCGAGGAGCTCCTCCGCCTCTGGTGGGGCCGGAAAGCCCACGTCGACGGCACGCGGATCAAATGCTGCGGTATCCCAATTCTCTGATGTTCATTCTTTTTTTTGATCCGGACAAAAAAGAAAAGAGAAAAGAAAGCAAGTAATTCTGCGTCATTTATTCCCCTCCTCACACCTCGGTATACCTACCTGTCATTATTTATTTATTTATTTTATTAGCCATGTTATAATCTACTTAACTTAGGTAGGTAAGATACTTATCATCTCATCTTTGCAGGTAGATAATCTAATCTGTGATGTGTGTGAGATACCTAGTATCCGAGAACATCAGTATACAGATAGCACACTGCATGCATAGCGTACACATACACATATCAATCGCAACGGACCGAGTCATCATACCATTCGGTGATTTATTTATTATAAATTCAAGGGATCTATCTCTGCGGCGACGTTAACCGGGTTGTTGAAGGGTGATGGATCCATCCAGCTTTGCACAGAAGAAGAGAGAGGAGTTCCTACCTTACCATGTAAATATTGTCATCTTTTCAATTGATTTACAGTAGTCCGTTCCCATCGATTAAGAGGTTGCTGCTGCTGGCAAAGAAAGAATAATCTGCAATCCGATGTAGCGTAAAGAGGCATTGAATCTCGAAGGAAGCCCACGTTTATTTCAACTATAGCGAAAAAAGAAACCCGGAAACTAAACAACAAGGGGGTATGCATAAAACACCCATCCAACCAAACTAGAATCCCGATGAACAACAAAAACCCAACGCCCCTAACATAGACATCAACAAAACAACAACAGAAAGGAAAAAAGGAAAACAAAGTCACCGAACTTTATACACTCAACCAAACCAATCAACGAAGCAATAAATAAAGACTAAGCGGGGTTAATACAATGCGATAAACAACCAAAAACGACCATGGCCCGAGTGATCCACATCTGCCCTACATCGCAAAAGCATGTGCCTGCAAAAACCCATGCGCCTGCATCTGTCGACAGTGTCCCACCCACCAGCGCCATAAGCGAAACAATGGACAGAGAAGATAAAAAAAAGCAAAAGGAAGAAAGAGGCAAAAAAATATCCAGTTCATGAGAAAAGGCAAGGAAGCACCAAAGGATCATAACGTAAAAATCCAAACCGGCAAGCAATCTCCCCATTGCGAACGCCACGCCCAATGCAAGATTAGAGAATATAACCGCAACATGCAAGTGAAGGAAGACGCAACATGGTAAGGGCTTCTCTTGACATCCTAATCGGTCAATCAAAACCTTGAGGCAGGAGTACCGAGGTGCCGTCTCTCCACCAGATCGCCTTCGTTCTTCGTGTCCGTGTTCTGGAAGCCTGGAATCCGCCTAACACCTCGGATCGGAGTCATCCCCATCCCGCCGGAACGCATCGAGGACTCGCTGTCGCTGGTAGATCTCTTTGACGTACTGCGTGCTCTGTCTCTTCGCGCTCTGATCTGTGCCAGTGCCTCTTCTCGACTGATTGGGGTACCAGGAATATTGGCAAAGGGCTTGTTGGGGGTGTCATCACCCTCGGGCCGAAGAGGGACTGTTTTCACGGTAACGGTCTCTCTGGTCTCCATTGACCTCTCCGTTTCACGTTCCAGTGAGGGTTCGCGTTGACGTGGTTGAAGGCGCTGGTCACTGCGAAGGGAAGACCCAGCTGGCGTCTGTGTCACAAATTGTGGAGCATGCTTCAATTCCAGAGTCTCGACATCTCGATGCTGCTCTGAGTATTGATGATCTGCTTCAATTATGGAGATGGAGGCAGTCGGCCGCGGTGACAGCTTGCGAACAGAAGACTGGAAATGCTGTTCCGAGGGTTCAGATAGAACCAAAGGTTCATCTTCACGTCTTTTCACGGACTCTCGAGCCGGTGACGGTACGGTGCGGAATGTCCCTGTTTTTGGGGAGAACGTCGTCACCCATCCATCCCTTGTTTCCATTTCCTGTGCAGTTTCCCGGTCGCTACCACCTTCGAGAGCAGCTGTTGACTCCTGAACGGGGGTGCCGGGAGTAGAACGAGACTGCATCTGCTTGAAAGCATTGCCATCTTTCTCACTCTTGACTTCACCTTCCAGCTGTTCCGCCTTTTGTCTCTTGTCCCATTCCACATCGTGGACATAATTAGTCCCTTGCTTCTCCGCGAGTCGGCAGGAGCATCGCTTGAATTGGCATTCCATCTTCAAGAAATCGACCATGTCCTCAGCCTTGATTCTCAGCTGTCTCTCCCATTGAAGTTCCCATCGAAGATCCTCGATCAACTCCTTTTCAGCACTGGGCGTTTCGGCGTCCTGATTGTTCTTTGGAGAAGCGCGTGGTGACAATTTCTGTTTCTTCGGCGGTACCTCACCACCGTACTGGACGGAGCCAGGTTCAGGAACCAGCCATTCCGCATCATCAATGTCATCTGCTCCTCTCTTCCGTCCTTGATGTGCGGGCGTTAGGGATGCGGGGACCGCCTGTGCAAGCGGCAGTTTACCAGAGTTCTGTAGCTGCGTCTCCTCGGCATGAGCTTCAAGAGCGCGCATTTGACGCTCCGCCTCAAAAGATCGCAGCTTCTCCTTCAGCGCATTGAGCTCTTCAGTAAGCGCGTTAAGAGCGGAGGCACTCTCAAAGGCTTCCTTCTGGGCCTTTTCCTTGGCCTCTCTTTCCACCCGAACTTCATCCTTCAGGCTTTTGTTCTCTGCAGTAAGCTCGGAGAGGGTGGAAGCGTTCTCAGACGCCTCCTTCTGGGCCTTGTCTTTTGCCTCTCTCTCAAGCCTAAGCTCATCCCTCAGACCCTTGTTTTCCTCACTAAGCACGGCAAGGGTGGAGGCACTCTCGGAGGCTTCCTGCTGGACCCTTTCCTTGGCCTCTCTTTCTACCCTGACTTCATCTCTCAAACATTCCTTCTCTGCAGTAACCTTGGCGAGGGCAGAAGCGCTCTCGGAGGCTTCCTGCTGCGCCTTTTCCTTGGCCTCCCTTTCAGCCTTGACTTCTTCCCTTAGACTCTTGTTCTCTTCTCTGCAGAGTTTCAGATCTTCTTGCAACTTGACTAGGTTCGAACTTGCCCGGAAGGCTTCTTTCCTAGCCTTTCTCACCTCCTTCTCAAAGACCGCTCTCTCTTGGGCCTGGCGTTGCTTCGTAGCCTGCAATTCTTCCGACAGCGACTCAAGCCTTTCACTTATGCGGCGTTCTCGAGCTTGGGCTTCAGAGAGCTGAGATGTGACCTTGGCAAGCGCTGCTTCAGCTTCTTCACGGCCGAGGATGGCCCGTTGAAGCGCAGCTGAGGTTGTTGACGAGTGCGATGCTAGGACATTATTTTCATTACGCGAAAGGCTGTTGATAAACGGAATTTTTGCCGGAACTTCTGACGAGCTGGACGTTTTTCGCTGGTTGATGCGCTCAGGGGAGACAGGTAGGAGGGGCGCCTTTGGGGAGGTCGGGGCCTTGAGCAACGGAGAATCCATCGCTGCTGTACTTTTCTTGGAAGTTCCTTTCGCGTCGAGTCAAGCAATTCTCAGATCAAGCGCATGACAGATAGACGGATTGAAGAATATTATTCTGCGGGTAGCTGAACTGTGGGCTCTGGAAGTGTTTTGAGATCTGAGATGTTCATGGCACAAGTGTTGTGGCTCTGACGTTGACGTTCGGAGCCCTCCACCGACAGATCACTGCTTATTTGGTTGTGTTTATCGCCGGCGCGAACACTGGGGCCGTTGCCCTGCGCAACCGGTCGGGCCGATTCCGGTTCTGGTAAGGCTGCCGGATAGGTCACCTGATCTCGGCTGACGTTGCCGATCCGGCCGGCGGGCACCGAAGTTGACGACACCGATCGCGATGTGCGGAGGGGTCTTTGCGCCCAAGCCCCGCTGAGATAATAGTATTTTTGTGCAGACTTCTGTCTTTTACATACTGCATTGCACATAACATATACCTATTATTGCATAGTCTCTTGTCTAATGTACAAAGAGGTGAATGCGCGACTTTTTTTTCTTTCTGACTGCTGTGAAGATTTGAAGTTTTGCACCACTACTACTCCCTATTTTTTGTGGACCTCTCGAGTCTATCAGCGGCACTATTAAATCTTTCCCAAGCTTTAGTGCATACACAACCACTCCAAGCCTAGTCGTTATCGTTGTCTGCCGCCAGTTCGACACTAGAATAAGATCCTCTTATTTTCGACAATGCACGAAATCATTACACTTCAGCTTGGCCAGCGGAGCAACTATCTGGCTACACACTTCTGGAATTTGCAGGTAATACCGTTACTGGCTATGAAACGTCCGTTCACGCAGGTCTCCTGATGTCACCATAGGAGTCGTATTTTACATATAATGAGGAAGAAGAGTCTCCGGTAAACCATGATGTCCATTTCCGCCCCGGGATCGGAGCAGATGGGACGGAGACTTTCACTCCGAGAACAATAATATACGATTTAAAGGGTGGCTTTGGCTCCCTCCGCAAATATAATGCACTATATGAGCTAGAAGATCCCGACGTTCCAAGAAGTTTATGGTGAGTTCGCGGTGCGTAGCTCTTTGATGTTCTCTTGGCCAGCAGGTTGCAGTTCTCAGACGCGGAGGACTGAGGTTTGTGACCAGGGACGGAAAGGAAGTTGTGCACCGTGAGCCAGAAATTCCTCAAAGTGAATACCAGAAGTGTCTGGATCAGGGACTGCCGCCGCCGCCACTTTCCTCGGAGACAGTCCGCTATTGGTCTGATTTCAATCGTGTCTTCTATCATCCGCGGTCAATTGTTCAGTTGAATGATTATGAGCTCAACTCCAAGTTGATGCCCTTTGAGGACTGGAGTATTGGCGAGGAGTTGTTTAGAGACCTGGACAAAGAGCACGATTTGCTGGACAGGGACGTTAGACCGTTCGCGGAAGAGTGTGATCAAATACGTGCGCTTCAAATATTTACAGGTTCCGACGATGCTTGGGGAGGATTTGCCGCTAGGTATGTTGACAGACTAAGGGATGAATACGCCAAAACAGGCATTTGGGTCTGGGCTCTCGAAGATGGAGCAAAGGTCCAACGAGTAAGTTCGAGGGCGCATTCCTGTTGAAAAGACCTCGTAGCTTACGTTTACTGAAAATCATATAGCAAAAGCAGGTGCTCCGGACGGTTAATCTGGCCAGATCTATTTACGCGATAGCACCCCAGTCGTCCATATTTATTCCAATTGTAGATCCCCCGCATCCACTCCCGAGCTACGTGAATATTGAACCACAATCGGAATGGTATACTTCCTCACTGATCATCTCTGCTGTCGAAACCGTCACTCTCCCTTCTCGTCTTCGCGGCTATCATGACCTCGAAGCAGCCTTAGCGGGTGATAGTGGGGTCCGCAAAATCTTTGAGCTACAATCTTCCGTTATCCCGGATAAGGACTCCCGACCAGAGCAACCCCTAGGTCCCGAGAAGCCAGGTCCCAAAAAGGAAGTGAAAGAAGAGGATGAACCGGAGGCCGAATTCGACCTGAATCTTACAGACAATGAGCGAACTGGAAACAAGCCACACATCTTTAATCAGGTCGAGGTTCTTCGTGGCTTAGAACCGGAAAAGAAAGATGAGCCCTGGTTTGCAGAAGACCCGGGTCTTGCCCGGAAGCGCCGACGGTTGGAGTTAGGATCCATATTTGAGAGGTTAGTATTTCTTTACATCCTAGTTCAGCTGATTGTCCCTCGTCGACCCCGGTGTAGAGAGGGCTCCGAACAGCAATTAAGCTCTATTTTGGGTCATAATGTAATTGTTGGGTTATTTCCATATGGCATGGATGCTAACGTTCTTCTAGGTTTCATACACCGCTACGGTTCCCTATTATTGACAGCTATCCTCGCAATCTGTTCTCTACCTGTGACCCCGAGGCAGGGATCAAAATCCATGCCGCACTGACCGCGAGTTCACGGGTAGCAGATAGGATGAAAGCCCTGCAGACGCTGGTCGGACGAGTAGTTGCAGTGGAGGAAAGAGAGGCCTTGACGAACGGCCTGGGGGAGATTCGCGAGTCGTATGAGGAAGGATGGATGAGTGATTCGGATAGTTGGGATGATTGAGAAGGGCAACGCTAGTCATCCTACCATGCTGGACGGCAGTGGGCACCATGCACCAGTAACTTTCTCGGCGGCGCAAACAGGCGCAGTCTCGTGCTCGTATCTGGAACAGAGTCGACAGACTACCGCCTAAATATCTGACGTCTAAGGCTTATCCCAGCCTGCGGTACCGCAGTGTCCTTCCAGCAGTGCCTGTCATGTACGGATTGTGTTGCTAGCTTCGAAGACTTGACCGCACCTGGATCCGAGAACGTCGCAAGGCGCGTGACAGACATGTGAGCAACGAGATCTGAGACATTGTTGTATTGGGTTATTGGTTGTCTTAGATCTGAGATTAATAATACGAGTAGTCGGCTAGGTGGCTTCTTTTGGCTATTTCACCAGGAACTTTGTCCAAGAACAGCCTTTCTTTCCTATCGGTACCCGTTGCCATGATGGCATCAGACTCTCACGCTGTCGCACCAGCCATCAATACGGGTGTAGAGTTTGTCATGCCCGTGAATCCCAAATAGGGATTCTCGGTTCAAGAGCAGGCGCCAAAGTCCATCCAACATCGTCGAATTGCCCCTCTTTTAGAATTCTCTCCAGGGAGGTGAGAGTACCTGTGGAAAGCCTACTGTCTAATTATCAGCGGTCGGATCAATTCCCTAGTTAGACTTTGTGCGACTTGCATGCCAGCGAGGTGCGGTTGTTGAATTTTTCCCGGTAACGAGGCACTACTCCGTACTCCGCAGTTGAGCGGGTCCCTCCACACGCCTTGCCCCGGGCCCGCAGCCCTAGCCTTATGTAGGCGGTTGCCGCGGCGCAGAACCCAGCGGAGAACGCTTCTCCGCCTTACTGCTTTTCAACGTCCGCTCGTGGCACTCGCTTCATCACGGCGACAGCACATTTTCTGCCTGATTTCTGTTTAACATTATTATTATTCAGTTGTCAACTGCCCAGCCACAGGTTCTCTGCGGGCTCCAGATCCTTAATTTTACTTTTCAAACGCCGAAGCTCCTCATGGCCTCGTGACATTCGCTTCTATCCTTGGGACGGTCTCGCTTTTGTCTCCGATTGAGCCTAAACCAGTTCGCAGTCTGTCCGTGAGTTGTACCGGAGGACTGCCTTTGCGTGCTGCCGGAATGACGGACAGTTCATGAAATTGCGTGCTGCATGCGGGGTCTCCGAGACCCCGCCTGGCTGATCTGGGCAAATCGTCTTCTGAGTTCCGAGACATCATCGTATATGGGAAATGAAGGCTTGCATGCAGGTCAGGCCACCGTCTCGTTGTCTTGACGCCTGCGATATCGCAGTGATGCCCTGACAAGCCATTTGCATCACTCACCGCTTACATCGGAGGTCAATGTCCGCCTCGACGTCGGCTCCGGCTTGGGCAGCCGGGTTGCCATTGGACATCGGACTCGACATTGGCCATGAGACTCGTGGCAACTGCATTTCTTTGCCAGCAGCACCTTGTTCCGGGCTCTTCGGAGACGCCACAGACAAGGCGCTCAGGATACATTCTAGTCCCAAAGTGGCGACATGCATGTTGTATACAGTAGCCGTTGCTACTCTACCCCCTGGAGTGATATCAGTGTTGTAAGATTACTCCTTGCGTGTTTCGCCTTCCCTTTCTAGTCCTGAATGTGTGAATGCTTGATGGAGTTTCTGAGAAATGTTTTTGATTTGATACAGTCCCTGCTTTCTGGAAAGCGTCCATGATGACGCAATTGCACTTCCTTGCGCAAAGAACATCGATGAAACTGACTCAATGCGAAGCCCGATCGCTTATCTGAAGTCTTGGCTCAGATACGATCCAAGACCGACCAAAGTGTTCCTGCCTCCATTCTCCTCCTCTTGGCTGATGGAATACGAGAAGTTCGAATTTCATGGTTTCCAAGTATACTAACTATCGGGACACACTACCTAACGGCTGGTCGTCATATCCCTTTTATTATAGCTACTGCCTTAAGAGTCAGGTGATATGTTCTGAGATGGAGATCGCTTGTCATGTCGTTTAATAGGTGTTGTTTCTGTTTACAAGCAAGTGGCTTTCTTGTACTGACTGCTTTCCAGTGTGTGCTGACTAAGATGTAACCATTTTGAAGTATCTGACGGTGGCGGTTTGAACTGGCCCTTGTTCGCATTTAGATTATCGGTAGCGAGTTCCACGGGTTTCTAGACATTGGAGAGCATTCGAGGAAGCATGCAGGTTTTGGCAGAGAAATTTCTCTGCCTCTTTGGGCTTGTTCGATGACCAAAGATCTGGTCCCGTTTATCACCGTTTTGCCCTTGCAGTTCCAGATGGAGTACTTGCGGCGTGAGGTCGCCTGCCGAGGGTCCAATGCACTCCACGTGGGAAAGAAAGAAGGCCGAGTCCAACATTATTATTCTTGACCGCTGGGATCTGATCCCTCTCGCGTGGATCCGCGCTAAGTCCAGTTACGTCTATCATTGGATGGTGCAGCATCTCTTTCGTTGAATTCATCCGCTATTAGCCTCAGTTCCTTGATCCGGTTTCTATTATCCTTGTCGTTAGTGGGGAGATTTGGTTCCAGCCATCGAACTGGACTCACGGGCGACATGGAACAACTTTCCAATAATAACAATTTCTGCCCATCTGCCAGCTGGCAGATACGAATAATCATGGCAAATGAGAGGAAGAAAGAGCTTGGCAAAGTCAGTCCCCAAGGTCGCCCTACTGCGTACTACCGCAGGCATGCTGTTGATAGCAGCCAGTCCAAAGTACATAAACTCACCGTTCTTCCACTGCCATGTCATCCTTGGATCTCTTACATTGCTGCAAAGCACTTTCGCTTGAGGAACTCCTTCGTTACGGTTCCTGCGTCCTTTCGTTCTTACTGTTCGAAAGAAGCCTCAACGAAGAAGCATCTTGCATCTCAGGCATCCATCCGTTCGCTGTATAGGGAACCATGGTGAAAGCAGCAGCATTCGTTTTACTTGCGCTGGCAAGTTCCGCACTCGCGGGTGCCATCCAAAGAAAATATCCGGATGAAGATGGAGGCACGTATCCTCCAAAAAGCGACTTGCAGCCCGAGGGCTGGCCGCATAGTCCTCCTCCGGATACTCATACGTCGTCTACCGTCCCATGGTGGCCACCGCACCATTCCAAGCCTCCGTACACTCATACCGAGAAGCATACTAGCACCGAGCATTCTCACACAAAACCGACTTGGACTCATCCCGAACATACTCATACTAAACCAACCTACTCTCATACCGAGCCAACCCATACTGAGCCTACTCATACCCGGCCTACCCACAGTCACAGCAAACCGTCCTACACTCATACGAAGTCGACACCTACCGAGTCTACTTACACTCATACTAAGCCTACTCATACTAAGCCGACTCCTCCTGAATCTACCTATACCCATACAAAGCCGACTCACACGGAAACTTATACCCATACCAAACCTCAAACTGAGTCTACCTATACACATACTAAACCCACTCGTACAAAACCTACTTACACTCATACTAAACCTACTTATACCAAGCCAACTCACACAGTGCCACCCATTACAACCAGCACGACAATTACAACTACTTTCACCACTACAACTTGCCCTGGTAAGCCATATGACAATTCAAATATTGAACTGTTGCTAATGCTCATAGTAACCTACACCACAATTACAAGTGGCAATACGACATACACGACGTCAGTCACTGAGACAAAGACACTGACGATCACAAAGACAACAACCTGTCCAACAGTCATACCTCCACCACCCGGGACTGTCAGTCCTCCGCCGCCAGTGGGGACCTCACCATCTTCTCCGTCTCCTCCGCCGCCTGCTGAGTCGTCGCGGTCTCTTCCACCTCCTCCAGCGGCTTCCTCTTCGGCGTCGGCGCCGCCACAATTTACTGGCGCTGCCTCCCGGCTCAGTAGACCAGCAACTGGTCTGCTTTCCGCTTTTGTTGTGGCCCTTTTTGCCCTGTTCTAGGTCGGTAGATCCGCTGAATCTATCACCTTCTCTGCTCCATGGGCCGGACATTCCGGCCTCCGGTTTCCTGTAGGTTTGCACGAGCAAAATCTACGCCGACAACCATCAATTTGAGGTCTAGCGGAAGGAAACGACTGGGGGAAGCCTTTAAAGCTGGAAATAATGCCGAAACTTGACGGAAAAGTGATATATCTTGTATTTTCATTATTAATTCGATAATTTCGTGAACATATTCCTCTCATCCTACGGTCCTTATATATGATGAAGATGTATATGTCATGTGATGTTGATGAAGGATCCATTGTTCATTAATGATTCTCCTCTCGGCGATATGTCGATGTCTATAGCCTGATACAGCTACGGTCCTTACAAGTAGCAATGGCAATTCAATTCAATTCGATTTTGTCTGCGCGTGTGTATTTAAACAAACAAGCGATCCATTCGCGCTGTTATTCACTCCATTAATAACGAGAACCTATCAATTCTTCCTTGATGAACTTGTTATATTTCTGTTCTTGCCCCGATATCACATTTAGCTGGATGGTATACCGAGGTTCTCGTTGTTCTGTGTTTCTCTGCAGCTCTGGGAATCCTTGGAGGGAATATATATATATATATATGTGAACGCACGACTGGAACTCGGTCGAGACTGTCAGCCGCATGCTACAGTAGTTCCTCCATCTTCTTGGGCCTGGACAGAGTCTTTCTCTGTCCATCGCTACCTCATCCATTGAATACATATATGTTAAGTAGTATACATCCCTGGGTACTGTATGCACGGACTACATCCTACTCCGGCCTTCCGTCGGGAATCCGCGGGAATCTATGCGTATATACCTACCAACAGGACTCAATTTGCATGCGTTATATCCCATCTAGGTAGTGTCATATATACCGGAAGAGGCAATTCATCCGTGGGGCGGGACCTACAGCCCTGCCAGGCTAGGCCAGGTGATGCCAAGCCAGCGCACAGTTGTTATTGTAAATTTTAGAAAAAAAATAACTAAATTTTTAATTATGACGAGTACGGATGCACGTACGAGAGCGGAACCAGGAACCAGGGGACAAAGAAGAAGAAGCATATCATGTTGCATTGCACTGTATCGCATTGCACCCGACTTAGCAGGTGGATTACAGTACCTAGTATGCACTTCTCAGATACCATCTGGTTTCCAATCTGCATGAAGAATCCATTGATGGGCAATTAGGTTTTTGAGTAGCATCCAGGGATGGATAGCTTCGGTTGTCGCCAGTTGTTTCCGAGGTGAAGGCTATCTATTTAACTAGGATATCGATATCTAGGAAGTAGTGATCTACCAGACTTGGCGCTGTCAATGGCCGTTGACGGGATTAGGACCGGTACCGGGAGGTGTATACTCCGTATACATGCATTAGGTACTTACTATGTAAGCATGGTACATTAGTGCGGAGGTGTTTTTTTTTCTTTAAATATGTGCTTAATCCGACAGATAGAGAGTGCATTGATCCATTTCATGGGGTGCCATGAAGACGTATGTCACTTTAGGTACTAAGGTACCTCAGTTCAAACGTTACGGGATCTTCGATAGAACAGGATGTATGCACTCTACAGGACACGCATAGTTCATGATACTCGCATGATATCACATGCTACCTATGTAACTCGATATTTTGATATTAATAATCATGCAGTTTATTCAGAGTATGTACCTCATTAAGTTGGAACTTAAGGTTCAAATAGAAAGGAACGTGCATAATCGTCATTCTGGAAAGTTCCGCAGAGAGCGAGAGAAAGGGGGGGGGGGGGGGGGAGGGGAGAACGATTGCCCCTCCACTAGGGAGATCGACCGACCCGAACCCCCCGACGCTAGGTAACTAGGTAAGGAGTAGTACCTGATAAGGCTCTGCCACCGGTTCCATCCAGGAGACGAGCCAGACGACTAACTACCTATCTAGGTATGTAGTAACTGCTCACTCCACCTTCAAGACAGCCCTATCAGAAACAAATTCCCCCGCCTTGGCATCCGTGAACCCCTCCAACTTCTCCGGCGTAACATCACCGATCCTCCCCTCCCAGACGGCCTGCCACCGGCCCCGCGCGACGACGGCATACTCCCGCCCGGCGTGCAACTGCAGGGGCGGAAGCGTCGCAACGGCCTCCACGGCGCCACCGGCCGGGACCTCGACCAGCTCGTCGACCGTCGGGGGCAGCTTGCGGGAGACTTTGATGGTGTCCATGTGCAGGATCTGGCCTTCGTCGTTGCCGTCGTTGCTGTCGAGGCTGCGGACTTCGAAAACGCCAAGGACGCCCGCCGCGGGTTCGAGGGGCGTTCCCCACCGAAGCAGCGTGAGTGGGATCTCTGCTAAGTTGTGGACGGAGACTTTGACTTGGACGGTCGAAGGAGTAGTGCCCTGAGGCGCTGCGGCGTGTGTGATCTTGATCTGCAGGCTCGTTGATGGGTCCATCGTGCCGCTAGTAGCAGTGGAGGAGGAGGACGAGAAGAGAAGACGACGAGACGGAGACCACGCGGGGACGCCGCTGGCGACGAGGAAGCAGGAGATCACGAGGAGCGCGGAGATGCTCAGCAGGGGTCGCTTCCAGAGGGAGCTTGACGATGGCATCGGAGGGAGAGCTCGGGCGGGGTGCTCCGTTTGACGCCGAATTTGATTAGTAGTAGTGTGTTTAGATAGTAGAGAGAGAAACAGATAAGCGAAGTTTCGACTAGACCGCGTCTGCAGCTGACCGAAGAAATTCTTCGGATGGTTAGCTGAGTTTGCTTTATAGTAGTGTAGTGACCTAAAGGCGTGTCGGGAGCTGCAAAAATGCGGCTACTGAGACTGAAGATTCACCGTCCTGCAAGGATTTCTGGTTTGGAGATCCCCCGCGGATTTCCAGGCGGCGTTCTACAAAGCTTCTAATAATTCACCCGCGGTTGCTGGCGGGGATGCATGTGAATGCCACTTGCTGACGAGACTAGGGATATCCTAATCTCCAAATCTGCCAATCATAAAAGCGTATGATACATGTACACATGTAGCAAATGAAGGCCGATGCTAGGGTAGCAACAGCGCGGGAGGAACGGCGATCGATCGAACAAGGTTATCTACGTTTCTCCACCAGGAGACGGTCGAGACCCGAGCGGCTCAGTTGTCTTGTCTTCCTTCCGTTTCACACTAACTCACTTAGGATACTCGTGAACTGCTCCGTTCTTTCTCACGCTTGTTTCTTCCTCCACTGGCCGTTTGGCCGACATTTCCCGTCAGATTGCAATGTGGGGAGTACAAGAATTAGTGACAGCTCAAGTGCTCGAATGGAATGATGAAAGCTGCAACTCTTATTTATCCCCTCATCTTCTGTGTCTTGACAGTATAAGTGCACCGCACACGCGCTGCAGCGGGAATGGTGGGCGCGACCGGACAAGCCCGACGGCTCTCCGGCTGGACCGGCGTCTTGGCGCCAAGACTCCGAGCGGTTCCGGTCCGCCCCGCCCCCGCCCGTGACTTCTCTCAGCACGTGCGCCCCTCGGACTTCTCCGCCCAACCGACGGCTGGCATGGAGACTTGTCTGATGGACTACTGTACAAACCGGCTGCCATCAGATATCAAATGCATCGAATAAACTATGCGCACGATGTCTCTCCTTTGAAATACGGGATAGACGTGTGTGTCTTTCGCATGATCTCATCCTCTCCCATTTCCCAGACCCTGCAGGCTGGCAAGCTAACATCCTACGGCACGAGTCCACACAGATGGAACTAGAGCCCCTGGTCCTGAAGTCTGGACTGCCACCTAAGACCCCTGTCTCCAGCCTCGCATCCCTGCCGATGGTCTTGTGGATCTGCAAACTCTGCCCTAGTGCCTTCTGAAAAAGCCGTTTTAAGCTTGCTGGATGGTTTCTCGGCATCCCCCCGATCATGATGAACTTATGAAGCGTTTTCGGTTCTCATCCGTGCCCTAGAGGCGCAGCCTACACACGGCTCAGATGCGACCTCATCGCCCCGGTGGTTGGGGTTCTGCAGCCGTCAGCCTGGGATTGATAGCTTGATCCTCTCCTAGAGGACAGAGGCTGAACGGCCCTGCTTCAGCCTCCCTAGCCACGAGTCCAGCTGCGTCGAGTCGCGTCCAGCAACGACGGTGTACCTCGCCCCGTGGACCTGTTCGTCTTATCAGGTCGCGTGGGCCGCGTGCTGCCGTCTTCTCGCCCAGGCGGACCGCCAACATGGTGGGAATTCCCGGAAAGCCAAGAAATGCCCTGTTCGTCGGGCTCCCGCTGGTGCAGGTGCAGGTGCAGAGCTGCTCCTGCCAAGCTGAGTGCTTGGCCCTTGTGCGCTGGTTGCATTGGATGTTGACGGTCGTCGATGCAGATGGTGGTTGCTACCTTCTGCTTTGAGGAAACACCCCGTCCTTGAGGAATCGAGTGGATCAACGCCTTCCCGCGGAATCGAGATGGCGTGCAGAACAGCACTTACGACGGAGGGATTCGGGCGGCCCCGTGATGTGCGAAGAGAGAAACACCCTCCTCGCGCCTATAAGTTGACCTCGCCTGCTCCCTCCAGCTCTCCATCCATACTCCTTCAGCAGTTCACTTTCGTTCAACATCCACCATCTCTCGGGGAGTCAGAGGTCCACTCTCTCTATCTGCTCAAGTCCACCCAGTATCCTGTCAACATGCGGCTCGTTGCTTCCCTAACGGCCTTGGTGGCCTTGTCCGTACCTGTCTTTCCCGCTGCTGTCAACGTGAAGCGTGCTTCGTCCTACCTGGAGATCACTCTGAGCCAGGTCAGCAACACTCTGATCAAGGCCGTGGTCCAGAACACTGGTAGCGACGAGTTGTCCTTCGTTCACCTGAACTTCTTCAAGGACCCCGCTCCTGTCAAAAAGGTATCGGTCTATCGCGATGGTAAGGAGCAATTCCGCAGTCCTTCCGGTCACCAGTGTGTTCTCGATGCTGACATTGTGTGTCTCCAGGGTCTGAAGTGCAGTTCGAGGGCATTTTGAGCCGCTACAAATCGACTGGCCTCTCTCGTGACGCCTTTACTTATCTGGCTCCCGGAGAGTCCGTCGAGGACGTTTTTGATATTGCTTCGACTTACGATCTGACCAGCGGCGGCCCTGTAACTATCCGTACTGAGGGAGTTGTTCCCTACGCCACGGCTAACAGCACTGATATTGCCGGCTACATCTCATACTCGTCTAATGTGTTGACCATTGATGTCGATGGCGCCGCTGCTGCCACTGTCTCCAAGGCAATCACTCCTTTGGACCGCCGCACTAGGATCAGTTCCTGCTCCGGCAGCAGACAGAGCGCTCTTACTACGGCTCTCAGAAACGCTGCTTCTCTTGCCAACGCAGCTGCCGACGCGGCTCAGTCTGGATCAGCTTCAAAGTTCAGCGAGTACTTCAAGACTACTTCTAGCTCTACCCGCCAGACCGTGGCTGCGCGTCTTCGGGCTGTTGCGCGGGAGGCATCTTCGTCTTCTTCGGGAGCCACCACGTACTACTGCGACGATCCCTACGGCTACTGTTCCTCCAACGTCCTGGCTTACACCCTGCCTTCATACAACATAATCGCCAACTGTGACATTTTCTATACTTACCTGCCGGCTCTGACCAGTACCTGTCACGCTCAGGATCAAGCGACCACTGCCCTTCACGAGTTCACCCATGCGCCTGGCGTCTACAGCCCTGGCACGGACGACCTGGCGTATGGCTACCAGGCTGCGATGGGTCTCAGCAGCAGCCAGGCTGTCATGAACGCTGACACCTACGCTCTCTATGCGAATGGTAAGCTTTCCCCATATATCCCTTGACGTCTGATCCCTGCTGACGACTTGCAGCCATATACCTTGGTTGCTAAGCGCAGAGCGGTCCATTGGCGAGTTGGTCGCGGTCCAGCTCTAGCTGGGATCGGCCATGGATGGTTTGAGCTCTGTAAATGACGGTCCCGATCTTGCAGCTTTGATTCCATCTAAACGCGCAGGAAGGAATATTAGGATGAGGATGTTTCTATGAGACGGCTGTGCGCAGAGTTCCGACGAGTGACGGTAACTATTTTTGCCATAGCTACATAATGCATCTACAAGTTATCTAAACACTGCGTACGTAATTTTGCATAGAGTGTTGTGGCTCTGCAGATCTTCTAGATGAGCAGACCCGGGTATCATGAAGCTTAGCCGGCATGTGAGCGCATGTACATGACTTTTGGCACATGCATGTCCTATGCAGGCTAGGCAGACTGAACGATAGTCCTGTACCTGGCATAGTACTCCATAGAGGCTGAGTGATGAGCTGGAAGAGCATAATGCTGAGTGACCGGTGGGATATGAGGTGACCCTCGTCCACCGGTGGAACCTGCCAAGCCTTCCTTGCACCACAGGGTTGCAAACATACCCCTCCGGGTGTGTTTGCATCTCTCCGCAGCGGAGGGCGGTCCTGATGCCAAAGTGTCCTCAGCGCGGAACTCGAGCTCGACAGTCCCAGGGTCGCCTCGTCCGTTTCCCCCGCTTGGAAGTGTTGGTGGAGGAATTTTGTGCCAGGTGGCCAGTTTCGTTCCGGTCTTGATGGCTTCCTTTTTATAGATCCATCTGTCCGTCCTTTCCTCTGTCGCTTTCGCGTCAGTGTGCCCGCCCTTCTTACATGATAGCTGCCGCTGGTGTCGCCTTCGTGCCCGCCGCTCCCTTCTGAAGCTCCGCAAGGCCTCGGGCAGCCAGGCGACCTGCGTTTCAAACCACTGAGCATCTGCAGCTCGCCGGTGCAGTCGACATTCGCCGCAAGACACTGCTGCTGCTGCTGCTGTTTACATACCGCCGTTGAGGTACGTCGTTGCATGTCCAATGGAGGCCCCTCGTACTGACTTCCGGCCAGCGGGCATAATAATCCATAATGGCTCCCCACGGCAAACGACGGTCGCGGGGCCTTTTCAACCCGCTCCTCACGTCCTTCCCGATCCTCACCCTCTTCATCCTCCCCTTTCTCCTCTCCCTCGTCTGCTTCCCGGCCCCAGCCTCCGCCATCGGCTCCGCGGTTCTTGGTATCGATCTCGGTACCGAGTATCTCAAGGCGGCGCTAGTGAAACCAGGGATTCCCCTCGAGATCGTCCTCACCAAGGACTCGAAGCGGAAAGAGTCTGCCGCCGTTGCGTTCAAGCCCGCAAGAGAAGGAAATGCCTCCTTCCCCGAGCGGTTCTACGGTGGTGATGCGCTGGCTCTCGCGCCAAGGTTTCCAGACGATGTCTACGCGAATCTGAAGGTCTTGCTCGGCATTCCTTTCAATGGAGGCGAAAATGACATCGTCAAAATGTATAGCAGCCGGTATCCTGCCGTGAAGCTTGAAAGTGCGCCTGGCGAGCGTGGCACCGTTGGACTGCGGAGCGGGAGACTAGGCGAAGCGGAGGGCAAAGATGCGTTCCTCGTTGAGGAGCTCCTCGCCATGCAGCTGAAGCAGCTAAAGGCCAATGCGGAAGCTATGGCTGGCAAGGGGTTTAGCATCCGGGACGCTGTCATTACATACCCAGCGTTTTACACAGCGGAGGAAAAGAGAAGTGTTCAATTGGCGGCCGAGCTGGCAGGCTTGAACGTTCAGGCCTTGATCAGCGATGGGCTGGCTGTCGGATTGAACTACGCGACCAGTCGCACGTTCCCGAGCGTCTCTGAGGGGCAGAAGCCGGAGTACCACGTTGTCTACGATATGGGAGCCGGCTCCACAACAGCCACGGTTCTGCGTTTCCAGAGCAGGACGGTCAAGGACGTGGGACGGTTCAACAAGACTGTTCAGGAGGTCCACGTCCTGGGAACCGGCTGGGACAAGACCCTTGGCGGAGATGCCCTCAACCAGCTTATCGTGGACGACATGGTCGAGAAGTTTGCTGAGCAGAGGAAATTGAATGCGGCGGATATCAAAGCGCATGGGAGGACCATGGCGAAGCTATGGAGGGATGCTGAGAAGGTCAGGCAGATTTTGAGCGCTAACACGGAGACGGCTACATCCTTTGAGGGACTCTTTGAGGAGGATCTTAACTTCAAATACACGATCACCCGCTCCGCCTTCGAGCAGCTGGCCAAAGAGCATGCAGACCGTGTTACTGCACCCTTGCAGCAGGCGTTGGATGCCGCCGGTTTGAAGTTGAGTGATATCGAGTCTGTAATTCTGCACGGTGGAGCCGTGAGGACGCCTTTCGTGCAGAGGCAGCTGGAAGAAGCATGCAAAGACGCGAGCCAGCTCCGGACGAGCGTAAACGCCGATGAGGCAGCTGTCTTTGGTGCCGCTTTCAAGGCCGCCGCTCTCAGTCCGAGCTTCAGAGTCAAGGACATCCGGGGCGCTGATGCAGCCAGCTACGCAGTTTTCATGAAGTGGCCTTCTGATGGCAAGGAGAGACAGCAGAAGCTGTTCACCCCGACTTCCCAGATTGGGGCTGAGAAACAGGTCACCGTGAAGAATTTGGAAGACTTCGGATTCAGTTTCTACCAGCAGGTTGCTAAAGACAATGATCTGGTCGATGCACCGGTCCTGAGCGTGGAGACGAAGAATCTCACGGCTTCCGTCCAGCAGCTCAAGGACAAATTTGGATGCGCTCCCGCAAACATCACTACCAAGTTTTCTATCCGTCTGAGCCCCCTTGATGGCCTGCCTGAGGTTCTCAGTGGCTCTGTCAGTTGCGAGGTGGAGAACGTGGAAAAGAAGGGCAGTGTCGTGGATGATGTTAAGGGTTTCTTCGGTCTGGGTTCGAAGAAGGGCGAGCAGCAGCAGCCGCTGAAGGCTGATGATGAGTCCAGCGAATCGGTTACGTCGCAGGCGGAGGGAGAAACATCGTCCACACCTACCGCGACCTCTTCCGAGACATCAACCTCTACTACTAGCGTCCAGGAAACCAAGAAGGCAACCCCCGAGCCCAAGACCAAGCTGGTGACTATCCCTGTCAGCCTCACGTCGACCCCGCTTGGAACCCCTCCTCCATCTCCCGATGAAATGCGTCGGATCAAGGACCGTCTTGCTGCCTTCGATGCCTCGGACCGTGAGCGTGTCTTGCGCGAAGAAGCGATGAACGAACTGGAGTCGTTCATATACCGCGGACGGGACCTGGTGGAGGACGAGGAGTTCCTGAAGGCCATCAAGAAGGACCAACTTGCCGTTCTGAACGAGCAACTCGCGGCTGCCAGTGACTGGCTGTACGGAGAGGGCGCTGAGGCTAAGACAAAGGAGTTCAAGGACAGGTTGAAGTCCTTGAAAGATATCGTCGACCCGGCCGTGAGGAGGAAGAACGAGAATTCCCTTCGACCGACCAGGATGACGCTGCTGGAGGAGATGCTGAAGAGCGCCAAGTCCATATCAGAGGTGATGGAGAAGCAGATTAGGAGTGACGAAGAAGCCTTCTCCTCGTCCCTTGCCGCGTCGAGCAGCTCATCCGCGACCTCCTCCAGCGACTCCAACACCGAAGCCTCGGGCACCAGCACAACCACCGCCTCTCCCTCTCCTACGGAGTCTGCCTCCTCAACCGATGGTTTCGCCGATCTCGATGACGATCCTTACTCCACTTCTTCATCTGCCACCAGCACATCCTCGACAACGACTACCGCTGCGGCTCCCTCTAAGCCCGCCAGCCCAACCTACTCCGTGTTCACGCCCGCGGATCTCTCCTCGCTGACCAGGGTCTACGAGTCGGTCAACACGTGGTACGAGAAGCAGCGGGCGCTGCAGGAGAAGCTGACCGAGTCCGACGACCCGGCCCTGACGGTGTCGGAGATCGACTCGCGCCTGGGCGAGCTCGAACGCGTCCTGAGCCGGCTCACCGGGAAGCTGGGCGCAGGGTTTGGACCTGAACAGGGGGACGAAAAGGCACAGTCGTCGAAGAAGAGTGGAAAGAATGGGAAGAACGGGAAGAAAGCGGAGAAAGCGAAGAAGGACAAGAAGCCCGAGGAGAAGCAGAAGGAGAAGGAAAAGAAGAACGAAACAGAGAAGCCCAAGCCGAGTAATCGCAAGGATGAACTATAACGGTGGTATAGGAAATTTTTAAGGAGTTGAGAGCGTTCTTTGACCTTGCTTTGCTTTCTCTGCTCTTTGCATCATGACCTGGGACTTTCCAATTACTGCCTATTCAACTACATATCTGCCTACCTGGGTTGCTGGCTAGTTAGTAGTATCTATCTCGTTGTCATTTGGCCATGGCATGATCGGATGGGATCACATGTACTGTAGAATAAATAGAGAGAAGATGGATGGCATTGATGGGAATTTATTGACACAAGCAGGATGTTCTGTTTCTTCCCTATGGCCTTTTTTATGGCAAATAAAAAAAATGGATGTCTCTATCGGTGGCATAGAGGCACAAACAGCCCTAACCTCATGCAAACGGCTATTCCCGAAACGGTTTCATTGGCACACGTGTCGCGTCCGGCGACCCCGCGTCGCGTCTCCCCAGCCTCCCTTTTTCAGACGCCATGCTGTCCCCGTCTCCCTCCCCGCCCATCTCTGCTCTGACAACGCACCCAGCGTTCCACAACGCCGTTCCCCGACCCCATATCACCATTCCAGTCTAGTCAATTCTGCTTATCGATAAGGATCGGTCGGTGCTAGGAGGAATTGAGAGAACATCGTCAACAATCAACATCACCATGACTTCGATCCAGCCTGCTTCCGACGCCCGCAACAACAACCCACTCTCCAAGCGTCGACGCTTTCAACCACCTATTACCAGCTTCTTTTCCTCGGCAGGCTCCTCTTCCGCAGACAGCAATGACGATGGCACCGTCCGTCTCTCCCACCACAACTACTCGTCGCCCACGTTCTCCGCGCACCCCGCCCTCCCGCACAAGGTCCAGGCTTCCCTCCTGACCGTCGGCATGCGCATCCGCAAGTCCGTCCCAGAGGGATACAAAACTGAGGCGCGGAAGTCGAGCGTGTATTCTCTGGCCTCGGCCTCCTCTACCTCTCCCACCACTACTACCACCACCACCACCTCCTCCTCCTCCTCCTCCTCCTCCTCCTCCTCGTTGAGTTGCTGCTCCGCCAGCCGCGCGTCATACTCGGAGCTAGCACCCTACTGCGGTGTCCACAAGGTCGGCAACCTCGCCGTGCAGACCTTCCCCGACCCAGCGGGGCATCAGTCTTCAACGACGACACCAGAAGTCTCCACAGATGAAGGAGACGTGTTCTCCCTGCCGTCAAGCAGCCAGTCGTCCATCTCCACCGCCTCCATCCCTCCACCGAACTCACACAAACGGACCTTCAGCGACGAGGACTCGTCAGACGATGACGATGGCCTTGTTCCCTTCAACAACGACACCATCAACAACCGAGTGACGATAAACTCCGGGCGGACAATCCTCTCTCCGAAACTGGGGCGGCAGCAGCAGCACAGGAGATACGTGTCCTCCCCGCTGCGGAACAATAATAGCAATACCAATAACAACAAGACCTGGGCGCAGCAGCAGAACCGGGAGCGGTTCGCCATGGACCTCGATGATGACTTCGAGGAGGCTGCGTTCCTGCGGCGGCGGGAGGAGGTCGATTCGGATTATGTGGCGCCCGAGGTGGAGATGGAGGTTGGAGGGGCTTGAGGATGAGCTTTTCTTTCTTCTTTTTTTTTTCCCACCATTCTGACTTCGTGGCGGCTTTTACTACTTGAGTGTATATATATATATATATTTGTGTGTGCTTTTTCTTGTTGAGTATTGCACATAATACCCGTGCGTGTTGTCTTTTTCGGTATGCGCTTTCATTCATTCAGTCTTCTGGCGTTCCAGGGATCATTGGATTGGATTGGACTGGATTGGTTTTTTTTTTGCATCGGACCGGATCGGATGGAATGGAATTGACTTGAATTGGGATGAATAATGACATGATGTGACATGACATCGATTGGGATGGATGAGATGGATGGATTTGATGGGATGGACCTGAACCAGACACTCACCGGATGGCTGCTGCTGCTAGCTGCTGCTGGCTGGCTGGCTGGCCGGTGCTATTTATGTTAGTTGCCTACGTTACATTAGTATGTACATACATACTGAATTGAGCATGTTATTTTCCGTTTTGTTGTTGTTCCAGATGTAAACGTTTGAACCGAGAGAGAGAGGATTGTGAGGGTTGTGGAGAATAATGCGTCCAAGGTGCTGCGTTGATTTGAGGTTTTGTGATTTTGGGGAGGTCGGCGGTCTTGGCCTATTCTAGGAGGGAGGATAGGATAGGATGGGATGGAATGGGAGGATGTATCTCTATAGATATCTGAAATTCATATCCAGGTGTATATATATATATACGTATACTTATGACGGTTGAGAAATAATCCTCAAACCCAGTGAAGTAGCTCGGAGTTGGATAGTTGGATACATTTTACAATACAATCGTATTCAGATCATCGGTACCCTCATCTGAACTGGTAACCCAAAAGAAAAAATGATGTAAAAAAGGCCCAAAACGCCTCCATCCCAGACAGAGTATCTTTTTGCATGAATCACCGCATCACCTCAAGAATAGTTGCCCCTTCTTCCGCCCCTCTTCTGCCTCTCACGGTGGGCCTTGAGGATCCGCCTCGTCTCGACGAGACTCCGCTTGCTCTTGCTCTTCGCCTTGCCCAGCGTCATCATGAAGTTCTTCCGGCGCGCCTTCTCCTTGTTTGTGGTGCTCTTGCCCTGCGCCAGCTTGCGCTCCTTGCGCCGCGCCGCCGCGCTCTTGTGCTCCTCCCGGTCCGTCTTGGACTCCTTCACGTGGGCGATCTTCTCCTCGCGCGTCGCCTTGGGCCTGGAGAGCGCCGCCAGGCCCTCGATCTCCTCCGCCGTCAGCGGGTCGTCGATGTGCCGGCCGGAGCTGCGCTGGGCGGCGGCGCCGGCGGCCTGGGCGCGCCGTTTGGCGCCGGGGAGGAGGGCGCTGACGGACGCCTGGGTGCGCAGCTCTTGCAGCTTGGCCAGGTCGGCGGGGGTGAGAATGCGGGTGGTCGCGAGGTTGCTGGTTGGTTTCTTCTCCGCGGTGCCTTTTTCTTCACCAGCGGGTTGTTGCTGTTGTTCTTGGCCATCGGCGTTCTCCTTGTTATTATTATTATTATTATTATTATTATCGTCGCCCTCGCCGTCCCCTTCTTGCTTGGCCTTCTTCGCCGGAGGCTCCTCGTCATCATCATCGTCCGAGTCGCTGAGGTCGATCTCGATCTCCTTGTCGCTCTCGACATCGATCCAGCCGCCCGAGTCGTCGCTGTCGTCGTCCTCCTCCACGTTCCAGTTAGCCCAAGCGGCGTCGTCATCTTCCTCTTCGTCCTCGTCGTCCTCCGCGTCCGATGGCAGACCCTTCTCGATCCTCTTCTTTCTCCGTTCCTCCTCTTTGTATTTCTCCAGCAGCTCGAGACCCTCGATCTCGCCGGTCTCCTCCTCACCGTAACGCAGTTCTTTCCTCTCTCCCGCACGCAGGCTCATTGCCGCCTCCTTGCCCCGGTCACGCTTATGTAGCATCTCGGCTCCCACCTCTCGGTAGAGGCCCAGCAGAGCCTTTGCGGCCATCATCACACCCTTGTCCTTGCTCTTCCTGTACAAGACCAGGTCCTGTAGCAACGTCTCGTTCATGGCAAGCGGTTGTCGTAGACAGATCTCCCTGATTGCGTTGAGACCCGCTGAAGCGACCTCCGCCGCCGAGGCTTCAGAGACGAACTCGTTTGCGATTTTCTGGACCAGGGGTTCAAGGACATCCGGCGGGACAAGGTTATGCGTCGCTTGAGCGAGCGACGCCAGGAACGACGTCACGGACGGCTGCTTTGGGGTGAGGTACTTCTGGAAGTAAGAGTAGAGATGGATGATGTGCAACTTGTGCAAACCGACCAGACGGGATACAAGTTGCAAGACAAGGAGCCTCTGCTCCAGATTCAGCTTGGTCTTTGTGTTCTGCAGGTGTTTCCCGAACAGGTTCTCCGCAAAACCTTGCGGGTCGTGCAGCAGATGCAGCGCCGAGAAGTTGAGCGGATGTTGTTGGTTCTTCCTGCGCTCCCTCTTCTTGACTGTCGCGATGGCCTTTTCAACTTGGCGAGCTTTCTTCTTGGTCTTCTTGGAGACGCCGAGCTGATGGCGCACGCGCGCTACGTCAATTTCATCCTCGTCGCTGCTCTCGTCCTCCATCTCCTCGCGATCCTTGTCACCGCCCAAGAAGAATCTTACTCCGCCAATGATGACTTTCTCGTTGTCTGAAAGGCAGGTTTCCTTCATGATCTCGACGGCTTTGGCATCGGTCCAGATCTGCCGCTTCCATAGTTCTCTGGTGAGCTTGATGGCCCATAGAGGCTTTGAAGAAGTGCGGTCGGAGGTGACGAGGTTGAAAAGGACAGTCTGCACCGTCCGGTTGAGCTTGTGGTTCGTCGTCTTCGAGTTGGACGCTCGGAGATCGGAGAGAATCTTCTGGAATAGTAGAGCACGCAGCGTCTTACTCGACGTAGAGACGAGGATCGGAAATAGTGTACGTAAGAGTCTGCGTGCGAAAGAGCAAAAGGGTCAGCATGCAGTTAATAAATAAGGAGACCGCCAAGGTCCCCAGACAAGAGACGAAAAGAGTGCGATCATACGTAGCCGAATCTATAAGGTCCTTCTTCCTAAGCAGCACGAGACTTGTAATGATCTTCTCCCGCAGCTCTGGTTCCAGCACCGCATGGTGCTGCGTCAGCATGTCCATCAGCTGCTGCGGGAAGTCCTTCGTGATGTCCGGGTAGCAGTCCGCGACGTGCGAGATAAAGTCGATCAGGTCGCGCAGCGAGATGATTCCCGTATCGGTGGCCGATGACGGCGCGGCCATGAAGATCTCCCGGTGGTTCTCATATTGGAAGTACTGGGAGCGAAAATCCTCGATGTAGGATCTGAGAGAAGCGCGGGCGGAGTCAGCATGAATTAACTGGAGAGAAAAAAAGCTCGACAGATCGTTGATTCGCCATGTAGCTTACTTCGGATCCCTTCGTATCTTATGCTGTAGATTCGGCCTGTTGGGCGCAAGAAAGAGAGAAAGTCAGCGACCTTTGAAATCTTCGCAGTGCGAAGCAGAGGGCATGAGGCGCAATCTTCTGAAGCGCCCGTGACAGAGAGGGCATTATACTTACAGGTCGGCTTCGACCTTTTCCAAGGCACCCAATTTTCTCTTCCCCATGGCTGCGGTATTTTGCAGACAAGATTAAGGGATATTAAAGTTAGGGGAAGAGGGTGGGTGGTTGTCGAGGTTGGAGTTGCACTTCTGCGCTCGAGAGCTCCGAACTTTTTTTTCGATGTCCGTATCGATAGCGGCGTTCTCTAGCCCGCCTGCGGAGACCACAACTACGAGCGCGGAAGAGGTTTCCCCTAGGCTTCAAATAATCTAACAACGCGCAAAAGAAATTTTTGCTACATTTTCTTGGATTCAATGTCTTTGAAATCATAATCTTTTTTTCGAGTTTCCAAAAAATCCCAGAGTTTAAAGGTCTTTTGATATTGCAGACTATAAGAAGCTGCTAAGTCTTCATGATCGCATCTCAACTACGTAGGAAAGCCGTCCATTTTTTTAAGATCTCGCTCCCTCCGTGACTGTCCCTGGTATGTACAGTCGCGCAGATGCATGCAAATCGACCGGACCCGGATGACACCCCGTCCACTCCCAGCACACGAAAAAGGAACAAACGGAGAACACTGCCCCAAGAAGAAAAATCCTCTACCGGTTGCTCTTGGCAACACGCTCAAGCTCATCCTTCTTCTTGATGGCGTACGAGTTCGAGCTGCCCTTGGCGGCGTTGATCAGCTCTTCAGCCAGGCACTCGGCAATGCTCTTGATGTTGCGGAAGGCGGCCTCACGGGCGCCAATGGTCAGGAGGGCAATGGCCTGGTTGACACGGCGGAGAGGGGAGACATCGACGGCCTGACGACGGACGGTACCGGCGGAACCGATACGGGTGCTGTCTTCACGAGGACCGCAGTTGACGATAGCGTCGACGGCGACCTGGATGGGGTTCTGGTCGGTCATGATGTGGATCTGGGAGACAATCTGTTAGAAGGCACTGCCCATATTGCCCAATTACTCAAAACAGAAGTGCAATGGGTCACGTACGATCTCGAAGGCGTGGGCGACAATGCGGACGGCCATAGCCTTCTTACCGTTGTTGCGGCCGTTCATCATGAGCGCGTTGGTCAGACGCTCAATGATGGGGCATTGCGCCTTGCGGAAACGCTTGACGGAGTACCGGCCAGCGGAGTGAGGGAGGTAGACGGGAGCGCGGATCTGGATGTAGTCGCTGCGTGCGAATTCTCAAGTCAGCATATCTGATCGTAATGCCCCCCAATGCATCTTTTCCTCGTCCCTCATGTTCGATTGCTCCCGCCTCGAGCCTGGGCGTCCAATCGAACATCATTGCTGCCGAAAAACACTCGCTGGGAGGTCAAGGTGCAACGTACGTCAAAGAGATATCTCTGATCTCGACATCCTCGTAGCTCCACTTGTTGAACAGCTTCACAGTGCCCATCTCCGCCTGCACCTCCTTGGGCAGAACCTGCCAGGTTCCGGAGGGGTTTTCGACCTCGACTTCCCCGTTGTCGGACATGATGGACGCCGTATACACCTGCTGTCGACGGAGGGTTGGATGGAGGCGACGGACGGTGTCGTAAGAAGGTTGAGCGTCGACGGTATCGATCGTGCAGTCGGTCGATTGAAATGTTCGCTGGGCGGGAGGAAATTCGAGGTGCGCCTCGCTTAGCGAGCGCCGTCTGTGTGGGTGGGTTAGGGCAGAGCACCCGCCAATCAGCCGCCGCAGGTCAGGTGATCGCGCGGACGCGCCGAGTTCCCCGCGCGATTCATGATCTCCCTACCATACGTTAATAATGGCCCTACGGAGTTGTACATCCTTGACCGGAAGTTTTTTTCTTCTAGGTCTCCTTTTTTTTCTATGTAGTGGCTCTATTTACTTCTCAATTGCATATTTATAAATAGCTGCCTGTATAATAACACCCCTACGACCCTACCCCCTCGCCCGTCGGGCAGTTGGGCATGTTCTTCTGCCAAGCCCTCTTCGCATACTCCGGGAGGTACTGGTTGCTTGTCACGTCCTCCGGGAGGTACAGCTTGATATCAGACTCTGTGTAGTTTGCACCAACGCTGTTGATGGCCGGCAGCACGTAGTCCACCCCGATGAAGTCGAGGAACACCAGATCGACCTTCTCCGGAATGCTGCCATCGGCTGGGAAAGACGCGTTGGCCTGAAGGTCATTCGGCAGGGGGTAGGACGGGATACTGCTGTGGATTGTATCATCTCCGTCGCTGCCAAAGTCGTCCGTGGTTGTATAGCCCGCCGTGATAGAGTCATCGTCGATCTTACGGCGGGTGATGCTTCGAGACTTGAGAAAGTCCCTCTTTGACATCATAGTGTAGGGAGGGTCAACACAGACGTCCCTTCCACTGATCATCGGATTCGAGTGCCTGGGACTGCCTGACCGTTTCTGATACGGTCCAGCGTTGAGGATGTCGAGGACCTGGCTGGCTTGCTTATAAGGAACGTCAGCGAGGTACTGCCAGTTATTCTTAAACGGGCTGACAATGAAGGAATCGTCGTATGTGAAAGGGCCTTGGACCAAGTCGAAGCGAACGCTTCCCGTGTTGATAAGGATCAGACGAGGAATGTCGGCGCGGTTCTCGTTGACAATTACCTCCTTTAGGGCTTTGTCGAGAAGACTAAAGATGTTTCCTTCGTCCATGAAAGGCCTGCAATCAACACAATAGGTCCGAGGCGCACATCCGTAGACGTAGGTCAGGTTTAGTTTCTTCCGGTAAGAGGTGATATCACTCGTGATTTCTAGGCCCTTAGGGGTATCAAATTTGCCGTCCTGTGACCCGACGGCGTGGTATGCGAATGTCAACCGGTTCCAGTCAAGGTAGCGACGAGAGTACAGGAGCTCGCTGCCATGGTGTCCATGTGACTTCCGCACTGATGATACGGTTGAATTCGTCGTGGAGTTGCTAGGAATAGCTCTTCGTGATGGGTTAGGCACCCCGCGAGGATACATGGCACCTCGAAAGGTTGAAGACTTGATACCACTCATGGACAGCCACCCAAGCGTCTCGCAATAACGACCAGATGCGAGCGCTGTTGACGATTCATCAAAAACGACAAAGTCACGGACGTGCGCGTGACCTCCGAAACCTTGAATAGGCACATCAGGCCGCATGCTCCGGATCGTCTGATAGAGAAATGCAAATGTACTGTCTCCCGTATTATTTCGGACAGGATTGTGCCCGATCAGGACGAAGAGATCAATGGGCTCCTTGTAGTGGACAGCGTCGATAAACCAAGGTTCTTTGACCATCTCCTCTGCGATCGTAACTTTCGAGACGTTGGAGTTTCCGGTGAAATCAAAAAGCACGCCAAAGGCCATGATCCGAAGTCCATGCTTGGTCATGAAATATCTATATCTGTTACCAATATACTCGAACCGGCCAGTTGCTTTGTTGATGATTTGGACATTGCTCGTAAGATACTTCTCGCCGTAGTGCTTGGAGAAATTCGAGAACGTCTCGTACGCAATATCTGTCACGTACAACTCGTGGTTACCTATTGTGAGCAGATCATAGTCGATGGCGTCGAAGATACTGTTGCTTATCACACCATTAGGGTCTGTTGCATCGCTAAGACCAGCGCCATCGTGCAAATCGCCTAGAGAGATTGGTAAAAGTGTTAACATGTAGACAGTATAATAAGCAAGAAGAAGAATAAAACAAACCAGTGTCGATTAGCAGCAGGTCGACGTTCAGTTTGTCGGCCTTCTGGCGCATATGTTTCACGAACGAAACAAAGTCGCCCCAGTCGGCGCCGTAGTTCTTCTCCTTTAGGTGGCCTTCCAGCCACCCATGGGTATCAGTGGTGTGCAGAAAATTGATCTGACCCCATTCAAGCGGGTCCCTGGGCTTGCTGGTCGCATTGAGCGACTCTGGCTGCATGCGGCGCACGAGTCGCTTCTGTTGGACATGGTTTGAAGGACCATAGCAAGACTCGCAAGCTTGGACGGCGATAATCCCGTAAGTAACGAGACAGAGAAGGAAAAACAGATGCATTTTTTTTAGCCAATGCCCCTCAAGACTCGATGATGTTCAGTCAGAACGGTAAACCGACAGCGCGATAACTGTCGCGTCACAGCTGCATCACTTCAACCCCAGGAACAGCGACGAGAACGCACATCTCATTCAGCGACAGGGATCTTTTTTATTTTGACAGTCGGCGCTCTCTTTGTTGCCGGCGGGGAGAGTCAGCTGCAGCACCGTCAGCCGAAGCACACCGTATCATTTATGAAGGCATCGTGCAACCGGAGCTCCGATGGAGAGCCCTTCCCTTAGTCACTACTAGTAACTGCAGTGGCCCACAAAAGGCAAGCAAGAAACCTGTAGGTTCTAATTGCAGCCAGCGGAATCGGAGACAGGCCAGAGCGTCCTGCTGTACGGAGCGCTGCAGCCGTTGGTTATCTGACGTTATCTGACAGCCGGGCGTGTCACGACCTGCCACTATTGGAGAACGGGCCGAAGAACTGATGCAGATCGGCGTGGCCGCGGATCTTATTGCTACGATACTACTGCACTCCATAGAATAGATAGCGATAACAATCGTCGCTTAGCCCATACTCTGAAGAAGCTGGGGACTTCCCGCACTTGTCAAGGATTAACTCCAGATCTAATCATTCTTTATCTACTGTAAAAAACCATGTGTTATGGAGTGCATTATAAGCAACCAACCACAACCAACTACCTCGAAAACTAGTATCAAGGACGCTTTGGGCAACAACAAGAGTCACCGGGACAGCGTCGATGTTAGACACTGCTGCTGACTGTTGGCCATCAATCGATAATTACCACGGAGGACGCCTGGATGTTAAATTTAGGTCTTCACGGCATCCAGTTGAACCTTCTTTCGTTTTCACATGCTGAGTTAAAATGACAATACCCGCAGGGCGATGCAACAAGCTGGAATGCCAGCAGCCAGTCACTACCTACTCTGCAGACCACATTTCGAGAATGCATGGGGTTCTAAAATAACAAAAGCGTCAGCGAACTTGTCGATCCCACTCGGAGTTTTTGCAGGTGATTTCCCTCTCCTAGGGTTGGAAGAAACGACCTGCGGTTAGACAGTTTCAGCTGCGAACTGAGTATGATTCTTTTCTCTCTGATAGATGGGCCTCGAAGACAGGAGCACCGGTTTTGTTGATAAAGCTCTATTGAGAATCCAGCGCTTCCAAGCTCAACGACCCACAATCTCTGCTTAGTGACAGATGGAATTGTTGATGATGACAGCTACACAAACATCTGCAGTCAAGGTCGATCTCCAAGAATAGGAAGATCATATGAAGTCAATGCGAAGGATCTGTGATTCGTTCAGGATACCGATAAAGGACTATGAAAATGATAGACTCCGTTCCTGGATCCGGTTTGTACCGCGGCGTATTCCTCCGGGCTGACGTAGGGATGCAGCGGAAGTAAAAGGGTAAACAAGGGGGACTTTCCACGGAACAGCCCAGGAACGTAGTCACTGCGGACGTCGGATCGCCAGCCACATGGAGGCTTGAGGATGATCAGGTAGAACAGTGCTGCCTGACGCTGCAGATGGACTCGAGGACGGGGGGGTGGCCGCTGGCAGGTCCGCGCGCGCGACGGGGCTTTGTCTGGACTGCGCGAGCGAGGCGCCTGACCGGCCCTACGGCGGACAGGTGACGCTGTGGCTCTCCAGCGCCAAAAAGCCGGGGCGGAGAGAAGCGCATCAACAGTCTCCACGAGACTCGGGACCGCACTTCCTCCACGCCCTGGACTCCCCACCAGATCCTCAGGAGTCTGGACTCTGAGGGAGCTGTCCCAGCGCCGTGTCCCTTCCTATGTGTTTTCGAATGACAACCCCCGATTTTGCGGACAGACGGTGCTTCTGCGACCATGGCGGAAGACCACCCCGAACTCCAGGCCGCGCTGCGGCAGCTAGACCAGGAATTGGCGGTACGTACAGAGGGCGACTCCCTGTCAAGTTCCTTCACACCATGCGTTTCGTACGGCGGAGCGGCTGATATTTACTCTTGATACAGGAAGGGGATATCACCGAAAAAGGGTAAGCGTCCTTCGTTTCAATTCACCGCGCTGCGTTCAGTCCCTGCTTCGTCCAAGCTGTGCTCGAAACCGATTCCGAGGAAATGGTTATATTGTTGATCATGGGTCTGATTCGGAATCCGCTGATCGTCTTTGAAGGTACCAGAAACGACGCACACAGCTCCTCTCCCAATATCTCGGGCCAAACCTAGGGGCGAATGCAGGCCAATCCGCTCCCAACAATGGTTCTCCTGCTGCTTCACTGGCCACCTCGAACGTTCGTGCCAGCGGCTCCTACTCGCTGGACAGCGACGGGTCTTCCAATCCAAGCATGGCGAGGCAGTTCGTTCCAGGAAGACAAGATGATGGAATCTCAGGGAACCTTGCGCGGGCACAGTCGACGGCCTCGGTCGATTCCCTTTTCCTCCCGAAAACGCCTGCGACGACTCAGTACCAGGGGGATTCAAGAACTGCGACCATGCTGAGCCAGAACTACGCGTTCAACCCGAACATGCAGACCGATTATATGGGCCAGCCTGGTGGCGTCTATGAAGAACCTGGTGGAGGACATACGAGACAGTCGACGATGCTCGATTCTCAGCAAGGCTATTTTTCGGATTTCGCCGGGCAGCAAAATGAGGATTACAGAGAAAGCTACGGTGGCGGGTTCCATCGCTATTCTCAGTCGGAGGCCTTTTCGCCTACAGCCAATATGGCCCCTCCACCTATACCTTCCTCCGAGCTTCCGCACGGAGCGGTGATCGACCATCTATTGCCCCTTGAGCCTCGAGACGTTCCGTTTGCAGTACATGACCCTCATGATCCAAACACGCCCATGTCAAAGTTTGATAATATACCCACGGTCCTGCGGTACCGTGCTCGAACCCATCCAAAGCAACCCGCTTACTGGGTTCTGGACCAGAAAGGCAAGGAAATTGCATCAATAACGTGGGAAAAACTCGCCAGTCGCGCGGAGAAAGTAGCACAGGTTATTCGCGATAAGAGCAACCTTTATCGGGGAGACCGTGTCGCTTTGATTTACAGAGACACTGAAATCATCGAATTTGCAGTTGCCCTTATGGGTTGCTTCATCGCCGGGGTCGTTGCTGTTCCGATCAATAACCTCGAAGATTACGCGAGTCTCAATGTCATCCTTACATCCACTCAAGCGCATCTTGCCTTGACAACGGAGAATAATCTCAAGAGTTTCCAGCGGGATATTACAACCCGGAAACTCAACTGGCCAAGGGGAGTGGAGTGGTGGAAGACAAATGAATTTGGTAGCTACCACCCGAAGAAAAAAGATGATACCCCCCCACTTGTCGTTCCGGACCTGGCGTATATTGAGTTTTCACGAGCTCCAACGGGAGATCTGCGGGGCGTGGTTTTGAGCCACCGGACAATCATGCATCAGATGGCCTGTCTCAGTGCCATTATATCCACAGCTCCTACAGATACCAACAGTTCCCAACAGCAATCAAAACCCCCCACTGGAGGACATGGTGAGACGCTCATCAGCTATCTGGACCCCAGACAGAGTATCGGTATGATTTTGGGTGTACTTCTCACTGTATATGGCGGCCACACGACCGTTTGGCTGGAGGCTCGAGCGGTCGAGACTCCCGGGCTCTACGCCCATCTGATTACGAAATACAGGGCTACCCTCATGGTGGCGGATTACCCTGGTCTGAAACGAGCGGCGTACAATTACCAGCAGGATCCTATGGCGACACGCAATTTCAAGAAGAATTCCGAGCCTAATTTCGCAAGCGTGAAGCTCTGCCTTATCGAAGCCCTTACTGTTGATGCCGAGTTTCATGAGATATTGGCGGATAGATGGCTTAGACCAATGCGGAACCCCAGAGCAAGGGAAATCGTCGCTCCAATGTTATGTTTGCCAGAGCACGGCGGGATGGTGATAAGTGTCCGAGACTGGTTGGGCGGCGAAGAGCGGATGGGATGTCCCTTGAGTCACAAAGCTGACCCCGTTGAGCCTCCAGAAGAGAAGAAAGAAGAAAAGACAGAAAAAGAAAACAATGACGGGTTTGGCAGCAGCCTGATTGGTGGAACTCCAGCTCCGGCTCCGAAGGAGAAGAAAGAGAGTGAACTCGGAGAGGTACTGCTCGATAAAGAGGCCCTAAAAAGCAACGAAGTTGTGGTACTTGCCATGGGCGAGGAAGCTAGAAAGCTTGCTGAAACCATGCCCAACACCGTCCGAGTTGGTGCATTTGGATATCCTATCCCTGACGCGACGCTCGCTGTTGTCGATCCCGAGACGTGTTTGCTGTGTTCTCCCAATGTGATCGGAGAGATTTGGGTGGATTCACCTTCTCTGTCCGGCGGTTTCTGGGCCCTCCCGAAGCATACAGAAACAATCTTCCATGCTCGACCTTACAAATTTCAAGAAGGAAATCCCACTCCTGTCTTGGTGGAGCCTGAATTCCTCCGAACTGGTTTACTTGGCTGTGTCATTGAAGGTAAAATATTTGTTCTCGGCCTGTATGAAGACAGACTTCGCCAAAAGGTGGAATGGGTCGAGCATGGGCAAGAAGTTATTGAACACCGTTATTTCTTCGTGCAGCACTTGATCGTCAGCATTTTGAAGAATGTGCCGAAGGTTCATGACTGCTCGGCCTTCGATGTGTTCGTGAACGAGGAACATCTCCCCATAGTGGTGCTGGAATCACATGCCGCTTCAACAGAACCAACAACCTCCGGTGGACCACCACGACAACTGGATACGGCTGTCCTCGACTCTTTAGCGGAGAGATGCATGGAAGTCTTATATCAGGAGCATCATCTCCGGGTCTATTGTGTCATGATCACGGCACCAAATACTCTTCCTCGGGTTACCAAGAACGGAAGACAAGAGATCGGCAACATGCTCTGTCGGAAAGAGTTCGACGCCGGCACTCTTCCCTGTGTTCACGTCAAATTCGGGATTGAACGATCGGTGATGAACCTGCCGGTAGGCGTGGACCCTGTTGGTGGTATCTGGTCCCCATTGTCGTCGTCATCGAGGCAAGAGGTTCTGGCTTTACAGGAGAAGCAGTACTCCGGCGTGGATTACCGGGACATTGTCATGGACGATCGTACGTCCACACCGTTGAACAATTTCTCTACCATTGTCGACGTCCTTCAATGGCGTGTCTCGCGACAAGCTGAAGAGCTCGCCTACTGCACAATTGATGGGCGTGGCAGGGAGGGAAAGGGAATCACCTGGAAGAAGTTTGACACAAAGGTCGCTGCTGTGGCTGTATACCTGAAAAACAAGGTCAAGGTCCGGCCTGGGGACCACTTGATCCTAATGTACACCCACTCGGAAGAGTATGTCTATGCGGTTTATGCGTGCTTGTGTCTCGGAGTCATCGCGATTCCAATGGCACCGATCGACCAGAACCGTCTTTCGGAGGATGCCCCCGCGTTTCTTCATGTCATCGCAGATTTCAACGTGAAGGCAATTATTGTCAATAACGATGTTGATCATGTGCTGAAGCAGAAACTCGTTTCCCAGCACATCAAGCAATCCGCGCAAGTTCTGAAGATTGGCGTGCCAGCTATCTACAATACTACAAAGCCTCCTAGACAGTCACATGGGTGTCGAGACCTTGGCTTCACGGTGCAGAAATCGTGGCTCGAGACAAATCAACCAGCCATCATCTGGACTTACTGGACCGCAGATCAAAGGAGAATATCTGTTCAGATTGGCCACGACACTATAATGGGTATGTGTAAAGTGCAGAAAGAGACCTGCCAAATGACCAGTTCAAGGCCGGTTCTTGGCTGTGTCCGCAGTACATTGGGAATCGGGTTCCTGCATACGTGTTTGATGGGATGCTACGTTGGTGAGTAGAGTACGGATCGCGCGAATTGACAACGCAGACTAAACGAGCTGTAGGAGCACCGACGTATCTCGTATCTCCAGTTGACTTCGCGCAAAACCCTGCATCATTGTTCATGGCGCTGGCTCGATACAAGATCAAGGATACATATGCCACGAGTCAGATGTTGGACTATGCCATGAATGCCAATGCTGGGAAAGGATTCCAACTGCAGGAACTGAAAAACCTCATGATATCGGCGGATGGCCGGCCGAGAGTCGATCTCTGTATGTTAACTGATCTGATTATGGCTATTTCCCCCCCGTGCCCTTGCTTACTCTGCGTTACAGACCAAAGTGTTCGCCTTCATTTTGCCACCGCAAGCCTGGATCGCACAGCGATCAACACGATATACTCTCATGTCCTTAACCCTATGATCGTTACCAGGTCATATATGTGTATTGAACCTATTGAGCTCTGGCTTGACCTTCCATCCCTGCGTCGCGGATTAGTCTGCCCCGTGGATCCCGACTCCGACCCTTCTGCTCTCCTCGTCCAGGACTCTGGGATGGTCCCGGTGAACACGCAGGTTGCAATTGTAAATCCTGAAACCTGCACCTTATCTCGCGTGGGTGAGTATGGTGAGATTTGGGTGCAGTCTGACGCCTGTGCGAAAGCATTCTACGGCACCACGCAGGAGTTTGACCTGGAGCGATTCAATGGAAGAATTCTCGACGGAGATCCCAGCGTGGCATATGTCCGAACAGGAGATCTTGGCTTCCTTCACACCGTCACGAGGCCAATTGGACCTGGAGGCCAGCCTGTCGAGATGCAAGTCCTTTTCGTCCTAGGAAGCATTGGTGAAACGTTCGAGGTCAATGGACTCCACCACTTCCCAATGGATATCGAAAATTCTGTGGAGAGGTGTCACCGCAATATCGTTAACGGAGGATGGTAAGCAGCTGTTATTTATGGTTTCCTTTGTACATGCCTTTACTGACCCTATCTGCTACAGTGCTGTCTTCCAGGCCGGTGGTCTTATCGTCGTGGTTGTTGAGGTCACACGGAAAGCCTACTTGGCTTCTCTCGTTCCCGTCATTGTTAATACTATTCTCAATGAGCATCAGGTGGTGGCCGATATCGTAGCCTTTGTTTCTCAAGGAGATTTCCCCCGGTCTCGTTTGGGCGAAAAGCAGCGCGGTAAGATTTTAGCATCATGGGTTACCAGGAAACTGCGGACGATTGCCCAATTTAGCATCCGCGACGCCGATGGGGGTATCAACCTCCCAGACACACCGGCGCCTCGCACCAGTAGAAGTTCCAAACCTGGGAGCACGATGGGTAACAGCGTCCGGAGGTCTACTCACGCACCTGACAGTGACTCTGCCACGATTCCGCGGTCACCAGCCCCTGTGCAAGAAGAGAAGGGCGATGAATCTGCTCCCCAGGCAAGGTCTGTGCCTCCAGCCGGCGCAGATACAACGCAACATCCTTACTATGGGGACTTTGACGCAAGGGATTATCAGGATTATCAGAATTATCAGGAAATCCTTGATGCTTCAGGTTACGAAGTGACTGACGCTCAGGGGACCTCAAACGTGGGGTCTAACCCTTCGTTTACCGCTGAAGTGCCAGCACCCTCACCTCTGAATATCCGGAACCAGTCGGATAATAACCCCGACAGTCCCTCTACGGTGGTCAGTCCGGATCGTGGATTCGAGTTCGGGGAGGAAGTCTCGAAGGCGAATGACCAGAACAACTCAACAGCCGTTCCGGCGTTCGAGCTTAGTCCGCCTGCGAACGGCCCACCACAGCAAGCGCAGGGAGGACGAGACTCCTTGCCCAGCCAACAGTTGAGCAGCCTTCCGGCTGGCATCAACAACCTCAAGATCTCGGATGATCCATCCTCGCAGACGCAAAAAGCACAACAAAAACAGACCATCCACGAGGAAAATGCAGAGGACTGGCGACAGGAGGCGCTCCTCTACCAGTCAGCTCTTGGTAACGGAGGCATCGACCAAAGCCCGAGCAGCAAGAGCACGGTAGTGAGAAGCAGATACGACAGAAGCGATTATGGCTACTAACTAGTCTTCAAGCTTGTTGGTCGGAACCAAAATAGGTTCAAAAATTTCAACGAGAGGTAGGATTGAAATGCATACGCGGTAACAAAAAGAACAAGGGATGATCCTGGCCAAAAAGGGGGGGAATATCGACGACAAACAGACAAACGTAATTGATTAATCCGACTTTTTGTAAAACCGACTGGTTTGTTGGTTGGTTGGTTGGCAGGCTGATTTTGATCGGAATACTGTTCTATATCTGGACGCAAAACTGTGGCGGACTTTCAGCTACGTGTACGGACCTTTTTTTTCTTTACAACCGCAATCTGCCTGTTTTTTGCTTGATCTTACTTACGTCCGTCATGTGTGAGATGATCTTTTTGTATTATTCTTTCTTTCCCTGCAATGTATATACCTATTTATATTCCTTCATATCATTATCATCATCATTATCACTACGATGCATGTCTCGAGCCAGTTCAGTTACCCAGGTATATAGTCAGGGGGCTTCGGTTCATCTTGCATTTACCCCATCCTATTATCCAATTATTCATCTCGTCTCATCTTGATCTTGATCTTTTATTGTCGTCCGTAAGTGGGATATCTAGGTTTTGTATGCATGTACTGTACATGTATATACTGCGCGAGGTCCAGATAAGGTCGGTGAAATATATATATTACTTGTTTATCCTACCTAGTATGTGGATGCCTCGCCTAACCAAGACTCCTGATCAAGTGGACAGAGGACAAACATCGAGCCACAAGTCACAGACCAGTCCATTCGATGTCGTCCTCGCATAATTTTTTTTGTATTGTCAAATCAGAAACCCGAAAAAAGCTACCTAAGCAATTGGCTAGCCGGCTTGATTATAACAAAAGAGCAAGGAAAGTGGAAGAAGGAAATGAGATTTGAACTGAGTCCCGAAAACCGACCGAGTCACTTCTGATTTTTTTTCCCAACTACCGTCCATTCATCCATCAATCAACCCGTTTTTTATCATCTTGATCTTATTTTTGTTTTGCTCCATTATTCCTCTTTTGTTCTGTTGATCTTTTTTGTTTTTTGTGCATTCTATATTTTGACAGGAGGTATTATTCACGTCTCACATCGCACATTTTTCTATGTCACACGCGTATCACGTCCCATGGCACTGCATTATGGCTTTCTTTTTTTTTGTTATTTACTGTCTCATCTCATCTCGCACTATCGCACTATCTTTTCTCATTCAGTTCTTCTCCACCTGATTTGTGAGTCCGTTGATGTCGACCTTCGGCTTGGCGCCATCTGCGACGGTTGGGACGTCCAATTTGCCGTTGGTGAGCTTCTCGAGGGCCTCGAGATCCTCTTCCGAGTAGGTTGTTGGGCGGGCGGGGCGGAATGGGACGGGAGAACCGGCGCGGGACGTGAGGAACTGGGTTTGCTGTGGTTAGAAGGTATGTTTCTTTTCCAACTGGGGTCTGGAGATAATGAACTTACCGAGCTGGCGGCGCTGAGCAGGGCGATCAGACTCGCCTGGACAACGTCCTGGTGGATGCCCACACCCCAGAACTGGTCCTTGCTACCAGCTGCCGTGCACTGGATGTAGGTTGCGGCCTTGACGTCTCTGCCCAGGCCGATCGAGTGTTCCTTGTAGTCGACGACATCGAGGTCGATGCCGAGAGTGGAGAGTGCGTTGGCAAGAGACGAGATGGCACCTGGACCAACGCCAGTGATCGCGTGCTGGACACCGTCGATCTCGATGACACCGGTGAACCGACGCTTGAGGTTCTTGGTGCTGGCCACCTTGCCGGGCTCCGGGGGAGCAGGCGACTGCGAGCGGTCGGTCGTGATGTCGTAGTCGATCAGGGTGAAGCGGGGGTTGCTCTTGAGGTGATAGGCGTTCTCGAAGAGAGCCACGATCTCGCTGGGCCGGAGCTCCCGGTTCAGGGTCTCCGTCTCCTTTTGGACGATCTTGCTGAACTCGATCTGCAGCCCGCGCGGGAGGTCCAGCTCCAAGGTGCGCAGGATGACCCAGGCAGCACCGCCCTTGCCGCTCTGCGAGTTGACACGGATGACAGCCTCGTAGTTTCGTCCGATGTCCTGCGGGTCCAAGGGAAGGTATGGCATCTCCCATGGATCCTCGGGGCCCAGACCAGCGTCTTCGCGGGCCTTGAATCCCTTCTTGATCGCATCCTGATGACTTCCGCTGAAGGCACAGACAACAAGCTGACCACCATACGGCCACCGTTCGTTGACGGGGATTTTGTTGCTCTCTTCCACAACCTTGATGATCGAATTGATATCCGAGAAATCGACATTAGGGTGGATTCCCTGTGTGTACAGATTAAGGGCTAGGGTGACCAAGTCGACATTGCCTGTTCTCTCGCCATTTCCGAACAGGGTACCCTCGACGCGATCGGCGCCCGCCATCTGCCCCAGCTCAGCGGCGGCCACGGCGCATCCACGGTCGTTGTGTGGGTGGAGAGAGACGCAGACCTTCTCTCTCTCGCTTATGTGGCGACAGAAATACTCGACTTGGTCGGCGTAAACGTTGGGCGTCGACATCTCGACCGTGGCCGGAAGGTTGAAAATGATGGGTGCTTCCTCTGTAGGCTCCCAGGCGGCCTTGACAGCCTCACAGATCTGGACGGCGAAATCGGGGTCTGTGTCGGAGAAGGTCTCGGGGGAGAACTCGAAGCGCCATTCTGTCCCGGCCGTGGACGGGTCGTCCTTGGTGAGGGAGCGCGCGAGCTTGGTGCACCGCACCGCCATTTCAATACTCTGCTCCTTGGTCATGCCAAAGACTATCCGGCGGAAGCACTCGCTTGTGGCAAGGTAGAGGTGGAGGATGGCCTTCTTGGCGCCTTTGAGGGACTCAACTGTCCGGCGGATGAGGTCCTCACGGCATGGTGAGAGCACCTGCAGCCAGACGTCATCGGGAACGGCACCGGGGGTCTCGATGAGGCGGCGTGTGAAGTCGAAGTCAGTCTGAGAGGCGGAGGGGAACGCGATCTCAATCTCCTTGTAACCAATATCGACAAGCATCTTGAAAAAGCGGAATTTTTGGTCACCATCCTGCAGAGTCGATCGTCAGCCCGGCCGTCCGTCACCGTGTCAATGACACGAGAACGAAGGAGGCAGGCATAAATGCTTTCTTTTCTGTGCATGTATGCCGGCTCCCAGAGGCATTTTCGTACCATGGGATCCACCAAGCTCTGGTTCCCATCTCTCAGGTCGGTGGCCAGCCACCGAGGGGGCTTGTCGATGGTCTTGTTGGGCCATTGGCGGTCGGGGAGGTGAATGGGTTTGAACTTTTTGTATTTCTTCGAGGGATCTTTGAGCCTACTCGAGAATCAGCACCTGCATACGGAGAAACGCACGAAACTGAAACAAATGGGGTTGTTAGCGTACATCGGCATGGTGACGGGGGGGGAGCGAGCTCCGCGGCGGGGTCGAGTCAGTCAAGACAGAGGGCCAGTGTGTGAAGTCAGGGAGGCAGCTCAGAGGGCTTATATAGATGTGGACCAGGACCCCGAAAGACGACAAAGAGAGGCAGAGAGACAATTGAAAGGAATTCTATTACAGATGTCTCCTCTGGGCTGTCGATGGGTGGGAGAGGAGGGGAGCGAGAATGATTCATGACTCTCCGCCTTGCTTTTTCTGCCGACAGCGGAGGCCGCGGGGTCGCGGGCGCCGATTGGTCGGAGGAGGGGCGTGGATACGATACCGTACAGGTAGCGTGTATGTATGGTACGTATGGTATGTATGCCGGTATCAGTTGTGTGTAATGCTGTGCATAAGGGTATGCACGTCTGCCATGTACAGTACAGCGCCTAGGCACATATCCAAGTATCTCGATGATATCCATCCTCTATTTTCCCCCTGCATCCGTCTCCTCTCGCAAAATTTGCAGTGAGTAACTGCGCAAAAAAAGAGCTATGTGGATATGTATGCATGGACGTTGTATGGGTGTATCTAGCATGGTAGTCATGAAAGCCAACCCCACCAACTCCCGGTTTGTTTGCATCGGCATCTTCCGAGTCTCCTTCTCCAGATCAGGGAATGACAATGACTCAGGTGGTGTGATGTACCGGCTCATTTCTTGCTCTTCTTCCCCTTGGCCTTGCCCTTGCTCTTCCCCTTCGTCTTCACTTTCGCGGCGGCACCCTTGCCCTCGCGCTCCGCCCGACCCTTCTTCCACACCTTGCCCTCCAACCTCTCGCGGGTAGCGTCGAGCTGTTTCTTGTCTTTGTTGCTGAGCTTGACCTTCTCCTTCTTAGTGCTCGGCCCATTGAGCTCCATCAGCCCGCGCTTCTTCGCCTCGAGCTTCGCCCGCTGGCTCTCGAACCACGTCCGCTTGGGCCGCGACATGATCTCCTTCTCGTGCTTGATCAGGTTCTCGCCCTTGGTCACCTGCATCTCCGCCTGCGCCAGCTGCTTCTCCTCCTTCTCCTCCCGGAGGATCTCTTCGATTTCCTCCGCAAGCCCGTCCACCTTCTCCGCCCACTCGTCTGCCACCTTGGGATCAACCACCCGGCTGACGATCTTGGCTCCCTGCGCTCTACCCGTCTTCACAGCTGCCTTGACTACCTTGCGGTCCGACTCTGCAGCCAGGGTGCAGGCCCGACCCGAGCGGCCAGCACGTGCCGTTCGACCGACACGGTGAAGGTAGATCTCGTGCGTCTGAGGGGCTTCATAGTTGATGACAGTCTCTACACCCTTTATATCCAAACCTCGAGATGCCACGTCCGTCGCGAGAAGGAAGGGCACCTTGCCGTCGCGGAACTCTTCGACACTTCTAATACGCTGTAAATGGATTGTCAGCAATACCTTTCGTAGGATAAAGAAAGGAACTAGTAGATTGTAGCCCATACCTGTTCCTGGCTCATGCTGCCATGCAGTTCCGCCGCCTTGAGGCCCAGGAGTCCAAAGACGATGCGCACGCGGTGCGCCTCTTTCTTCTGCCGGAAGAAGACGATGACACGGTTGGTGTATACCTCCTTACACAGATACACGAGATAGCCCAGCCGCTTGCCCTCCCGTCCGGGTCGCAGTCTCACGAACTCCTGGACCAGTGTGCCGACAGTCTGCTTCTTCGCGTCTACCAGCAGCCTCACGGGCCGGTTAAGCCCGACACGGATGAGCTTGTCGACCGAATCCGTCATGGTCGCGGAGAAGAGCATAGTCTGCCGCGACTTCGGGATAGTGTTCAGGATCTCGTTCAGCTCGTCGGCGAACCCATCCTCGAGCATCCGATCAGCCTCGTCCAGAACCAGAATCTCCAGGGTATCCACCGTAAAGCTGGCTGAGTTTCTCATGTGGTCGATAAAACGTCCAGGCGTGGCGATGATCACGTCGGGACGCTTCTTGAGGATATTCTCCTGTTCTCTGAGGCTAAAACCACCGACGAGCTGACAGAACGTGATATCTGTATACGTTGCCAGCTTCGTAGCGACATTGTAGCACTGAACCGCGAGCTCTCGAGTAGGCACCAGAATCGCAACACGGCTGGTTGGGACCTTTCGTGGTCGGAACAGCAGGCGCTCCAGGATGGGGATGATGAACGCGGCCGTCTTACCAGAACCCGTCACCGCACCACCCACGATATCCTTGCCAAGCAAAGCCACAGGGATCGTCTTGCGCTGGATGGGGGTTGGAGTAGTGAAGCCGACAGCAGCCAGGCCGCGGAGGATCGGTCGAGATAGATTGAAGTCCTGGAAAGAACCCTTTGAAGACTCTTCAGCCGATTTCTTGGCCGGCTTCTCCTCCGGCGCGAAGAACGCTTTCCGCTTCTCTTCTTCTTCGGCGTCCTCTTCCTCGTCTTCAGAGTCGTCTGAAGACTCCAGGTCGTCGGGATGCGGGACTGGAGATGCAACAGAGTCATCATCATCATCTTCGTCGTCGTCGTTGTCGTCTAAAGCAGCATCCTTTGCGTCTTCAGACTCGTCTTCCTCCTGGCTTTCATCATCTTCCTCTGAGTCCGAGTTATCATCTGATCCGGACCTTTCTCCACTTTCAGGCTCGCTCCCAGCTCCCATACCAAACGCGTCCGGAGCGAGCAACTCGTCGTCCTCGAAGTTGACTGATTCTCCGTCCTGCTCGTCATTTTCCTCATCTTCTCCTTCAGCGCCGTCATCATCGCCATCATCATCGCTCCCAGACCTATCCCGATTGCCTTCTTCCTCCCGCTTCCTCTTCTTTTTCTCTTCTGCCTTCTTCCTCTCCTGTCTCCTCGCTATAATCTCATCAATGTCAACGCCCTTCTTGCTTCCATCACTCTTCTTTGACGTCCGATCGTCTTTCACAGCCCATCCGTCAAAGTCCTCAATGACACCACTGGCGGCAGCCCCACCGATATCGAACTCGAGGTCCGGGTTGAGAGCGCCATCGTCCTCTGCATCATTCAACGCATCTTGGTCATCGTTTTCTTCTTCTGCGTCAGATGGGACCTCCGCGTTGTCATCGCCCTTTCTCCCTTTCTTAGAAGACTTCTTCTGTTTCTTGCTCTTTCGCGCGTCGGTCTGTTGCTCCCTCTTGCGCTTGGTCCCGGAGGTCTTCTTCACTCCTGCGCTCAGGTCATCCTCTCCGTCATCGTATCCATCCTCGGTTTCGGCAACGTCATCGTTATCTGAGATTGTGAGGACGAAATCGTCGTCGGCGCTCAGCTTCTTCGCCGACGGGTTTGGAGCCATCACGGCAGTATGCTAGCGACAGCAGCAAAACGAGTGAGTCTGAAAGGAAGTAAAAAGAACGAATGGGCACAATTAGATAGAGAAGAACGAAAAAGAAATCCCTGCCCAATGGTGCGGAGAAACAACGAGCTCCTCCTACAAGCTCGAATGTATCCACAAAACTATGGGTCGAGAACTTTTTTTGTAAAAAGTTGCTGCCATCGAAGGCGGTGAGCATTTCTGACGGGGCAGAAAACCACCCGGTCAGCACCAAGATTACTAGTCGTAACAATACTTACTAGCGCCGTACGCCGAAATGACTGCCCGCCTCCGAAGTCGGACCAAAACCCACTTGAACAAAGCCTCTGCATACGGAGCACAGAGTACTCCGCTGATGAGCTCCCAGTAGTGCCTCCAATTATATACGGAATTAATGCTATTGGCTACGCCTTATTTATAAATTATGATAAGAAAAGGAAGATCCAGTGACTGCAAATGAACCCAGGTTGTCATTTCACTAGAAACCGAAAGACTTCATTTGCAATCTGCTACTGTACATGCTAGGACACTCATAACTGGACTGTGAGAGGAAAGAACAATGCATGATTCATGAAAAGGAAAGGTACAGGGAAGCAAGACGGATGTAGAACTTCTGGGTGAGAAAGACCTGCACGTTCAGAGCACTCGCACCTTGCAGAGTCTTGACAGATTCTGTCTGTTTGCCTCTTTTCTGTGCTTCGCAAATAGAAATAAAAACACTGAGCGAGACACAGGCCATACAGGCCATTCCCTTCTCATATCAGCAGTGATCAGACTGGAAAAGGATTTCGTGTGTCGTTGGATAGTCAGGATGGGGCTGTGGAATATCAGGAATGGTGATCAAATGATCGGGCAACATGGGAATGGAGGAGGAAGAAAGAAACTCATGTCACGAAGCGCCATTTTCACACAGGAAAGAAGACAATCCAATTTGAGCTTCTTTTCTGATAACGAAGCACACATTAAGAACCCACGGTTTTGATGTTATCGTGCTCGAGGGAAGAAGGTTATGCACCATGGCTTGAAAGATTGTGAAGATGTATGAAGGATATCGTCTCACGTCTGGTCAATACATGAGAGCTTAGAGTAAGATATTTGCAGATTCTCGGGGCTTTGTGAAACTGTAAAATAGTTAGCACACTGTTCCAAACTTTGGTCAGTCAAAATGCTCACTTGTATTCAGATAGATTTTACATCCCCATGGCGGAACTATAACCATCTCCGATATTGCGAACGAGATAGCTGACGTTGAGACTGGCATACAGTGTCAGTAATCAGGAGAGAAGATCAGAAGGCATGCATCAAGAGATACTACTCACAATTTATCAAACTTCTCACCTACTCCCTTGAGCAACCCCTGTTCCTCGAATTTGTATTTCTGTCTCAGCCATTCTTTGACCCACTTATATTCCGTGGGATCGTCTTCCGGGTAGCTCAAAGCAAAGATGAGACGGACAAGCTTCCTGCGGCCTCCAGAGGAGTATCCCCGACGATCTTCCAGATCCGAGTCAAAGAAATAGCCACGCTTCGGGATATACGTCGGGTCACAGACTTCTAGAAGCTTGTCCATAAGGCAACGGCCAATCCCCTGACGCTTCTTCTCATGGTGGACGAAGACCTCCAGCTCAGCGGTGTATCGACCCGTAGTGCGCTGGCCCATAAAGTCGGTGGCCAGGGCATACCCCAGAATTCGCTCTCTCTGATTACTGGAAGCACGGGGCGCGGGTCCCATCCTGCGCTCCACAGCAACGATGAACGGCAGCTTCTCGCGCATGGAGTCGTCAATGCGCTGACGCATATCCGTCTGGTTGAGCAAGTCGAGATCCACACTCTGGGTCCCGTTACGAATGTACCAGTTACACAGATCGAGGAGTTCGGGGATATCTCCGACCTCCGCGGGACGGAGATAGATATTCGCCTTCGGAACATTGGGATTGGGCTCAGGTGGATTCTGAGCAGCCTCCAGATAAGTGGTGCGAGCTCTCTTTCGCTGCGCCTCCAAAGCTTCCTGTTCCTTTTGAAGATGCTCCATATAATTGTAGCAGTAACCTTGCGCAGTTTCATGATAATGGAGACGCGTCGCTTCATCGGTCATGTCAAGTTGTGTCTCAACATCATCGATGTCAGGGATAAATAAAGACAGCTCGCCATCCGTGTGTGCAGTTCCGTCAAAAAAAGACTGGTGATAAATGTCAACGTACCAGCAGGCATACATGGTGCCGTCCAGCCACTGACGGAACCAATCTCTGAAAGCCTCATAGTTAGAACAGACCTGTGGACGGTATTCCCAGTTTGCCAAAAATTTCCAATCGCTCCAGGTGCTAAACGGGGTTTCGTCTTGCGAGTTATGTGGCTCTTCAAGGCCAATCTGAGGATTACCATCATCAGTTGGTGGTGGAATGTAGCTGTGTCCAGGAGTTGGTTCAGCGCAGAGAACCACACGACCATTCTCAATCTTCGGATACACACGAGGATCCTCTTTGTACAGAGTCCACTGTGCCATGTATTTCTCTTTTCCTTCCATCTCCTGGAACTGCAATCTGTTGCACCGTGTCGTCGGCGATTCCAACCCAGGTTCAGACGCACTGATCATCCGGTTCTTCTCAATCCTCTTAGAGACTGAAGAATTTGGATCTGTCCCGGGCCCGATCCTCACTTTAGAGAGGGCTTCATGGTTGGCGGTAGGATCGTCTAGGTCCCTGAAACGGTTCCTGCCTACTTGAGCAAGGGCTTCTTCCTGGAGTCGTTTAAGTTCCTCCAAGACGTCTTGGGGGGACTGAGAGACAACATGGGATGGGGCCTTCGGATCCTTCACTGATGTCATCTTCAGAGAGGCGTTGTTCTCTTTTTTGGAGACGTCCTTTACTTGTGGCTTGTCGCCGGGCTGAACACGCTGATGGTCAGGCATGTTCATGGATTTGTCACTCAGTATCTGATGCCTTTCACTATGCTGAACCTGCCGTGTCTCAGTATGAGGCTTATCAAGATGCTGATCCTGCTGTCTGTGAGGCCTGCTGATGGGCCCACGATGACTTACATTTCCGGCTCTGTTGCGAGGCCGCAGCGTGATTTCATCCGAGTCATCAGACTCAGCCGTCGCGACTGTGGGAGGCATATCTTCGACTGCTCTCAAGTCACTCGTGCTTTTTAGCGATTTCTGGGTGAAGAGACTCGGGGGGACTTGTGCGTCTGGTGACAGTGAAAGCGGCGGAGGCGACGTAGCTCTACCTACAAGAGCCAGCTCAAGAGCGGCGGCCCCTCCGCCGAGCACGGGAGACTGAGAGAGATCTGAAGTCAGCCGGTCAGATTTTGCCTTCCAAGACTTCACAATTCCACGAGTCGGTGAAAGCTTAGAGTTGAAATCAGAATCCAGTTTGATCAATTCACCTTGAACCATGCGGTGTCCAAGTTCTTCCGGGTCCGGATACTCGCAAACAGAGACATTGTTTGTAACCCCGCCCGGAAAAGAATCGCATTTTGAAATTTCCAACTCGAAGATATCCAAATTCTTCTCTATAAACGATGGTGCACTGTCCGTCATAACAGGGGAACCACCCCCACGCGTTTCCGAGCCCAAAGCTGAATCTCCGGGGGCGTTTTTACCTCCCTGAGAATGAAGAACATCGCCTGGAAGACAACGAACATAGTCACCACTCTCTGCCTTCTCTTGTACGGCCGACTTTGCGACATCAGTCATAATAGGTAAGTTGTCCATGGAGCTCAATTCAGAATTTCGGGTATTGATACTGGAACTAAGAGAAAGACCTGCAGACGGAGATCCATATTTTCTGAAGAACTCAGACCGAGTATAAAGACGCTCTTTAGCAGCCTTCAGTTTGCGCCAAAGATCGGCATTATCCTCGTGGTCTCCACCACTCTCCTGAGCTTTGTTCCCGTTCATGTCGACCAGCGAAAGCGAAACGATTCTATGAGATGACAATCAGGGCGAGGTCGATGACTAATTCCGTGAGGTTTATGCTTACACTGTTGACAGTAAAGGAAATAAAGATCCGAGTCGTCGTAGATGTGTTGGTGGGATGAGACCGACACGTCTGAAAGCAGGCAAAGATGAAGAATGGCCGAGTAGGTGATCAAAGATAAACCCCAGAACACTGAGCAGTCAATAATAATGGAGCCAAGGAGTAGTAAAGGAAGATGGACGTGGATTGAAGGTCAATAAAGATGTTTGATATCAAGGCGCTGTGCTGTCACAGAGTTGGAATAAGGGCAACCCAACTAAGAAGGGAAGAAGAAAATTATTGGAAAGAAAGGAGACGCGTCCGTATTCATGCTTACACGGGTCTGTGAATTTTCATGAGAACCGTCAATGCAGGTTAGTGATGCGGCTTATACTGTCTGGCGGCTTATGTCGCTGCGCGGCTCGAAAGTAGACGGCACCATCCTCAGGTTCAGGAAACCATTCTTCTACACATACTCCGTGGGAGACGCACAAACCGCTCGGAAGTAGGCAAAATGCTTTCAATACTGCGGAAAGCACGACTAAAGGACAAAGAGATGAGAATACTTATGCTGTATGTGCTTGACACAGCTCGGGAAACTCCGTCTTTACTGATGCCCAGGTAGGGGCCTTGACAATGCCGGTAAAACAACCATTGTGAAACGAATCATGAAGGAGGATGTCACCACTGTCAGCCCAACACTTGGTTTTATCATCAAAACTATTGATTTCCAGGGGTAAGAAATCCAATTTTGATAGACCGGAGGTACCCTGCTGACAAGTGAACAGATACAAACTTAATATCTGTAAGAATGACCGGCTAATTCTTTTCTCCAGAACCACACTCATTTGTCAATTCCAGGGGACGTTGGAGGCCAGAAAACTCTTCGAGCATACTGGAGGAACTATTTCGAGAAGACAGATACATTAATCTGGGTTGTCGATGCGACAGATCGCCTCAGAATCGATGACTGTCGTGAAGAGCTGGCAGGTCTGCTTCTCGAAGAGGTAGCCACAAACCCCTCCGCACCGCCACTCCGAGTATTTTGGTTCGTCGTGGCTGATGCAGTCTTAGCGCCTCATGGGAGCGAGCCTCCTCGTTTTATTGAACAAGACTGATGTCGAGGGCTCCATGACCGAGAATGAGATCCGCGAGGTGCGCTTAAAGTTTTTGGCTCCTCAATCTAGGGATTTGTCGGTCATGGAACTCACAAGCACAATGCAGGGTCTCCGGCTCGATGCGATTAAGACCCACAAGTGGACAATACTTCCATGCAGCGCCATGACGGGCATGAACCTGAACGAGGGCCTGGAATGGGTTGTACAAGATGCAAAAGACAGACTCTTTCTCTACTAAAGCTACGGCACTCCCTAGAAAGTGGGTATGTTTTTGAATCGTATCAGCCTCACAACCCAGACATGGATTTCGAAAGACGGCCGATAATAACATTACGTGCTTAAGTTGAGAGCTTCAAAAGAGCGGACTACAAAAGTATGATGTTCAAAATTACATAAGACGCATAAAACGGATTAGAGATGGATTGATGAATCAACCTAATGTTACTTTCTGCCTACTAGATTTACTGGCATACCAAATCTATACCACATCGTCCAAGTCACAGGCATCACCACCTATTACGGTCCAACCCCAAGTGTCCGTAGCGTTACTACAGGAGACGCTTGATAAAAGATCGAGTGAAGCAATATAATCGGGAAGGCAACTTCTAATTATACTCGTACATCGAGGACAATCGATCACGGAGCGAATGCGTGCATTCGCGTGCATTCTGACCGAACCAACACCCCGTAGTAACATTAAATTGGAGGACTTCAAAAGGTCGTTTCTGGTTCGAACAAGATTGCCCTGAACTACGAGGAATGAAGTTTCCAACGAAGCGATGGAGAATAAACTGTTGAGAAAAGCTTTACCGTCATAGGAGGGAGGCAATGAGAAGCTTTTCAACGAAGTTATGACGTGGAGAAACATCATCGAGGTAGAAAGCTGGGGAATAACAATCTCGCATCCTTGCCAACGGTCCCGATGAGCCAGACCGTTTTCTCGTCCCGGCCATGGAACTTGGCCATAGAGCTTATCATAGATCCACCAAGAGCTGTAGAGCGACTGGAGCGTGAGAGTCGCAATTGAGCTGTGTTCACGGTCACGGGTTCTCGGCTCGAAGTATGTGCTGTACTCCGACGCATGTGCAGGGATATAAACCTCGCACTTGTGCACTGGTCAAGGATGTTTCCACTATTATTTATCTCTTCCCCTTGCAACTTCCTGGCTGTCTGTGCCTTGCAAGATGAGATGTGTTGAACAGGAGGCAGTTCGAATAATAAATGTTAATAGACCATTGATAGACAAATAAGTATATACATTCGGACAGCGAGGACCTGCTGTTCGAAGCGGCTCCGAGTAAAGACGACAGTGATGTAAATTGAATCCTAGGATAATTACCTAGACAACCATTATAATTTGTAGATCATCAAAAGAGAGGCACAACGTCAAAGAGATGTCGGGCAGCAATCTGCAGTCATTCGGCAAGTGTCAGTCAGGAACCCCAACGCGCGGTGGGGCCCGACGACGGGCAGGCTCTGCTGAAGGTCGATGTCTGCTGAGCAAGTACAAGTAGCGTCCGAATCCACCACGAGCACATCGTTCAGGGTCAGAGCCGCGATCCCAGGAGAGTCCACGGACTCGGAGAGCGCAGCAGAGCCCTAAGAACGATCAAGACTCGAGAGGTGCCGTGGGAGCGCCCCCTTGTTTGTTCCTGAACCCCACCCCTCCGCGCTCCGGCTTGAGTGTCGACCATGGCTCCCGCGGAGACTGATGGAGCGGAGGATGTCAACGACTTTCTTCTCCGCATCCGTGAGCTCGGAGATAAGCGTGCCAAGGAGGATGAGGAACGCGCCAGGAAGCTGGAGGAGGAGATTCTGCAGGGCCGGAAAGAAAGGCAGGCGAGAAGAGCAGGTAAGATCCGGCGTCATCCCCCCTGTGCTCCAAAACCGCAGTTATCCGTTGTCCCGGACATGCCACCAGTTCAAGCCAAAGACACGGAGATAATCGACATGGGCTGATCCTCTTCATGGTGTTAAACGCAATGCAGAGCGAGCTCGGTCCATCTCACCCACCAAAGATTCCCCCCTAGCTGAGCAGCCTCCTTCGCGCGCCTCGCTTGGTCAGCTGTCGATCGACCCTCCAGAAAACCTTCTACCCTCCTCCTCCCAGATAACTGAGCCGGATCTGAGCTCCAACACTACTCCCAAACGCGAAGAACGCGGCAGTGTTGCTGAAGACAAGCTGGTATCACCCACATCTGGAGATCGCTCTCAGAGCGCGTCTCCCGGGGCGACCTCCTGGATGGACAGGTCCGCCAGAGGCAGAAGCGGGACTTTGTCCTGGCAGCAACGCCCGGCCTCCAAAGATCTTGGGGGCAAGCCAAGCTGGCCTCCATCGTCTCAGACGCAGGAAAGCAGCGCAAAGCCCGACACTGCCGTTTCAGGGGACGATACGGAATTGTCTCGGAGCCAGATTGCTCAATCGCTTGCTTCAAAGGATCCCTCTTGGTTCCGCCAGACGGCAGACCGGGGAATAGGTTCACCGGCCCTTCGAAAGAATCAAGAGGAAACCATGTCGGATACTTCGTCTACTACTGGCAGTGTGAGACTGCCTGGTCTGGGTCGGGAATCTACAACAGAACCAGAAAAACAAACAAGTCAGGAACCGGGAGAGGAGAGGTCACGTTCCCCATCGAGAGCGAGTTCAACCTTTGGCAACAGTACCATAAGTAATCGGTACTCAAGCATGTCTTCCGTGTCATCCACTGGTGGCCTAGGCTCCCCCGTACCTCTGTCAAGCTCCCAAAAGCTCGAACCTCGGAAGGTGGAATCGCCGCTTCCAGGACAGGAGGATCAATCACCAACATTGTCTTCTCCACGCCACATTTCTCCTGAACGCTCAGTTTCGCCGACCAAAGGGCTCGGTGGCTTCGTTCAAAGCGCAATGATGAAACGTTCGGATAATGCGAAGCGATGGAGTGCTCAAGCTGCGCCTGGGCTAAATCGGGGCAGCAATATTCTTACAAATCGCGATAGTACCGGGTCTTCCAGTTTAGATGACCAAAGTTCCGTTACTAGAGATCCTAAAACTGTCCGTGAGAGTTCTACGCTTTCAACCTCCCGCCCTGGTTCTAGCCATAGCGAGGCGACGGCTGTCCATAATACGAAAGGGACCGAATGTCCAGGAACTTCAGAGGGTCCTAGTAGTACCACTGAGTTAACCTCAGATGAGGGCTTCGCCAAGCCGCCACTTCCAGCCCACTCGAGGACCCCGAGCTCTTTGAGCAAGCTTGAGGTTAAAGCAACGGACCTTGATACTCAATCCCCGACAAGCCCATCCAAACCCATGGATTCCAAGCGATGGAGCCCCACTAAAGCCACTTGGCTTGAGAGTGCACTGAACCGACCAGAGTCACCGAAATCGAAAAGACAGCCACTGCAACAACCGGCTTGGATGAAAGATCTGAACAAGACGAAGCAATCCAGGGGTAGCGCGGATCTAGGAAAGCCGGGCGGTTTCAAAGAGGTTACTCCGGTGGGGCTGATGCGCTCATCGGCCCCGGGAAGCCATTATAAGAAACCGAGTGTGGGCGGGCTGTCAGAGACGGTAGATAGCGGAGAAACCGATAAATCCAAAGAGTCGCGACCAAAACCAGTCGCGGGTGATAAGAGTATCAACGTGTCAACGACAGGGAGCAATACCGATTCTTCTCCCTCACTAAATGAAAAGGATGTGCAACCGACCACGAAACCCAATGCTACTGAGGGCGGCACGACTCCCAAGCCTTCGCCACCTATTGTCTCCCCGAAGCCGAGTTCGATACTATCAAACACATCAACTGCAAGTTCTATCTTATCCAAGCCAAAGCAGCAGTCTCCTGTGATAGATTTCCGAGCGAACCTTAGGCGGCGAGAAATCACAAATGATAGCGCGCCTAAGGAAGAAGAGGAACCGGAATTCAAAAACGTCTTTGGGAAGCTAAAGAAAGCCGAGACAAAGAACTATGTTGCTCCGGATGAGCTCAAAGAGAATATTTTGAGAGGAAAAGCAGCACTCAATGCGACTGGCGGTCCAAAGAAATCTTCAAGGGTGGACGAATTAAAGGAAACCATCCTGAAGCAAAAGGAGGCCATCAAGGCCGGTGGAAGCTCTGCAAGACACGATCTTCCTGCGAAGCCAGAAGCACCTATCCCCGAAGCAATTTTGAAGAGAAACAACTTGTCCAGGTCGGACAGTGTGCAAAGCGGCAATTCTAGTGCGTCTTTGTCTTCTCCATCTTCTCCATTTCAAGAGAGGTCACCAGTGAAACAATCGTTCTCGAAACGGGACAGTGAGGGTAGCGGCAATCGAGAGTCTTTGAAAGCCGCATCAACGGCAGACATCACCAGTGCCACAAAAATTGAAGCTCCAGCTACAGATGCCGATTCATTAAAGCAAAATACGGAAGGCGAAGCCCGGGGTGACAATTCCGAAGTCAAGTCACGGGATGGAGATACGGAAGCAAAGCAAAAGGATTCGCATGAGGAGACTATCCAACCTGTTCGTGCCTTGCCACCGAGGAATGACGCGGGAGCCGCAAGGGTGGCTGCTGCAACCAAGGGGCTCGCTGCTAAGGGAACACTTGCAGACCGAATAAACCCTGCCTTAGCAGGCCTTTTGTCTCGCGGACCTCCATTTGCGGGTGGAGGAGCCAACAGGTCAAGCGCGGCAACCACATCCACGGAACCCATTTCAACTCCTTCTCACCGCTCTACAGACTCAACTTCCTCCCCGACTCTGACGCATGTAACTAAGACTCGTGCAAAGGGTCCTAAGAGAAGGTTGCCTAAGACTCTATTAAACACAGCTACGTCTCCCGTTAAAGAGGACCGGCCTGTCTCCTCAAATTCCGTGTCTCAGTCATCTGATCCTAAGACCCAGGAGCCTAATCCTGAATCTCCAGCTGAGATCTCAAATAAAAGCATAACTACTTCCCCATCGAGCCCTCCTTCGCCAGGATATTCTGCAGCGGCGAAGATCTCTGAGGGGCACGAGGCTCCATCGACTGCGGAAAAGACAGTCTATATCCGGCCGAAACCTGTGATATCCGACAAATCCCCAGAGTTGACAAAGTCATTACCTGAGGCTTCCACCAACAGTGTTCCACAGGAGGCGGAAAAAAATGAAGGTGGCAAGCAGCCTGAACGCCTATCTAGACAACACGTTGAGCCTGAAAGACAGTCACAATTTTCTTTAAAGTCGAACGTTACTCTGCGCAAAGTTGAAAATAAGGATATCGCTTCTCCTGAACCCCCAGCTCCACTGCCCAAATCTATGGGTATACTGCCTTCCCAAGTTTCTACACTGAAACAGGACAAGCAAGTCACTCCGCGCGAGGCTGAAAATAAGGAGGATATTGCTTCTACCAGACCCCCGGCTCCACCGCCCAAACCTGTGGGTATGCCGCCTTCCCCAGATCCGACACTAAAACAGGACCAGCAAGGGTCTTCTTCATTTCCACTGCCTCCCGCACCAAACCAAAAAGAGAGCGATTCATCAAAATCTTCCCAACAGAAGCCAGTCATCGGCCTAGGGATCGGGACGAATTTATCGGAGCTGATGTCGTCACAGAACAAAGCCCTGCCTTCTCTCCCGCCAGTTCCGCCAAAGAAATCTGAATTATCTCTGAATACATCAGTTGACAAGGCTAGAAGACCGTCCGTAACATCCCCTGTTCCACGGACAACCGAGTCAACACGAGCAATTTCGGATTTCTTTGATTCATTCCCGAAATCTAGTGATAGGGTGGACATTGACCCTCAACTCATCCTGACGGCAAGAACCGATCCCTCAAAGATCAGGACACTAAAGAAGCAGATTTGGGAGATAACCGGCGACGGAAAGAAACAGGATCTCCCTGTTAACCAAGAATATATCCTCTACGAAGGCAGCATGTACCTATGTGTTCATGTATTCGAGGAAAATGGTTCTCAAAGATCGGAAGTTCACCTCTGGTGTGGAGACGATGTCAGCGAAGCGGCAATAGAGGACGCTCAACTCTTTGCTCGAAAAGTGGCAAGGGAGAACAATTGCAAGCTTGAGGTCGTGAGGCAAGGCAAGGAGACGGCGAATTTTATCCAGGCTCTCGGGGGAATTATCATCACCCGCCGTGGATCCAGCTCTCGCTCGAGCTCCTCTGCTTTGTACATGCTATGTGGGCGAAGGCATCTAGGCCAGATTGCTTTCGACGAGGTGGATTTCTCCAGACGAAATCTATGCTCCGGTTATCCATTTGTCATATCAGCCAAATTCGGAAAACTGTACCTATGGAAGGGAAGAGGCAGTGGTGCTGATGAGGTCGGCGGTGCTCGATTAATCGGCATGGACGTCGGTCTGACGGGAGAAATCGAAGAAGTAAATGAAGGGGAGGAACCTGAGAGCTTCTTCGAAGTCTTTCCTGACTACAAGGAGACGACGACGTATCAGTCTTCAGATCATTGGCGGCTGAAGCCAAACCACGAGAAGTACTGTTGCAGGCTTCTCCGTGTCGACCATGAGCTAGGGCAACGAACGGGTTTCTGGAACCGGAACCGAGGAGGCGCGACCTCACCTGTCGCTCGACCGAATGACACGGTTCAGGAGATCAACCCTTTCTGCCAGAGGGATATTGGGCCGAAAGGCATCTATATCCTTGATGTTTTCTTTGAGCTCTATGTGTAAGTCTCAGTTTCGTGTGTTGGTACCAAAACTCTGACCTTGCACTCCAATAGGATCGTTGGCGAAGAAGCCTCATCCCGATCTGCCGAGTTCGCATCCGCACTGGTTTTCGCGCATGAATACGGAATCCTGGCTGCTTCCCTGCAGGATCGTCCGTTTATCCCTAAGAGCTTCGTCGCGTTGGGCGGGGTTCCAGAGGACTGCAAGGTCGCCTTCAGGAAATGGGAGCAGCGGAGCTGGCAGACACCTCCAAAGGTTCTCCCGCTGAACGCCGCCATTGAGGCCATCCGGTCTTCATAGCAGGCAGGGGCCCTCAGTTGGATACAATTTCTCTCCGGTCTTTTTTTCCTGTTGGTACATACTTCGGTTTACACGATCATGACCATTTTACCGGGTGGTGTATAGTATGCGCAAAGAGGACGGTAGAGTGCTTGGTGTTCCGGCCGGCATAGCTCCACTTGTGTACTGTTTGTTTATCTTGAATTGGTCGGCTTGCATGACAGGATGGGTGGATAATTATCGCTTTTGAGAAGACTACTGCGAGTCTTCCTCGACACTCGCCGCCGATATCTTTCTCTCTTTCTTTCTCTTTGTCTTGTGTATATCTAGACATAGCGCACTATTGCCACAGGAGTGTTCACTGTGCGAACTGTTGACATGCGTCATGGTTGATATTAGTCTCAGGCTGGACAATAAAGGATTTGAGCTTGACCCTTAATTCTCAGTGGGCATCCCCGGACATGTAGGAGTGTGCCATAGCTGTAGACAAGCTGTAAGAGGGAGGAGCGCAGGAAAAAAAAAGATCTGCAAGATTATCTCCGGTTTGGCGAGCAGATCAGAAAACCACGAATGGTGGCCAGATCCCGACGGACCACGGACGAAAGGATATCCAGCTTCAGTTATATCATAATTCCTCTCTCAGCAGCCTGATTTATCATCATGGGCGTCTGCTGTCTCGTCCCGCGCTGCTTTTTCCTACGGCGGGCCGGCCCATCGGCGGCCGTCTGGGCCGTGACCGGGCGAGATCCATTTTATCGACAATTCCTTCGGGACCGGATGTCGCCATTTTCTCTTCATCCCTCTCGCACAGTCCTTCTCCATCGTCCCCTGTGCGCTGCTGCTGCGATCGCCTGCAAAGACTCTCCCTCCGCAATGTCTTGATCCGAGCTGACCTTCCGCCTCTTCTCTGATAGCAATCCACCATGGACCCCACCATCACTCGCGAGCTCTCGCGGCTCGACCCCGCCGTACCCTTTCGCGCCACCACCTCGCATCTACATTTCACCTGGGCTAAGACATTCTTCTCGCGGCCAGAGCTCTACATTCGCCCGCGCTCCGTCGCAGAGATTCAAAAGGTTGTCACGCTTGCGCGCCGCTGCCGCCGACGCATCGTCACCGTGGGCAGCGGTCATTCACCCTCCGACCTGACCTGCACCTCTTCCTGGCTCGTCAACCTCGACGACTTCAATCGCGTCCTGAGCGTCTCTCCGGATGGCGTCGTCACTGTCGAGGCGGGCATTCGGCTGAGGGATCTGGGTGTGGAACTAGAAAAACATGGCCTGACGCTTTCGAATTTGGGTAGTATCGACAGCCAGTCGATCGCAGGCGTCATCGCGACGGCGACGCATGGTAGCTCTCTCAAGCACGGGCTGCTGTCCGAATGCATCCTATCTCTGACTTTGATGCTCGCGAATGGCCAGACGGTACGCTGTAGCGCAACCAGCAACCCGTCGCTCTTCCGCGCCGCCATGGTCTCTCTAGGCGCCCTCGGAATAATCATTGAGGTGACTTTCCAGGCGGAGCCGTCGTTCCGGATCGCCTGGCGGCAGTCGCTCCATCCATTGCAGAGCGTGCTGTCGGAATGGTCCTCTGGTCTCTGGACGTCCCATGAATTCGTCCGAGTGTGGTGGCTACCGTATCTGAAGAGGGCGGTCGTCTGGCATGCGGACAAAACTGATCTCCCCCTTCGGTCGCCACCTAAGACTTTCTTGGGCGGGAAGCTGGGATACAATATCTACCATAATCTCCTCGCACTGGCTAACTACTTTCCCCGGATTCTGCCGTGGGTAGAGTGGTTTGTCTTTGGCATGCAGTATGGGTTCAAGCCGGGAGCTATTGTTACGGAAGCCGTGGAGCCAGCCCGAAAGGGTCTGCTGATGAATTGCTTGTACTCCCAGTTCGTCAATGAATGGGCGCTGCCGCTGGAGAAGGGCCCGGAGGCGATCACCCGCCTGTCAGCCTGGATCCATGGAGACCAGGAAACAGCGCGGATACCGTTCAGCCCAAAGGGCGTATGGGTGCACTGCCCTATTGAGGTGAGAGTCGCCGACACTACGCTGACCAAGTCTCCCCGTCCCTACCTCGATCCTACCTGCCGCGATGGACCGACTCTCTACCTCAACGCAACCCTCTATCGCCCGTACCATCGCGATCCGCCGTGCGTAGACCGGTACTACGAGGCATTCGAATGGCTTATGCGGGACATGGGGGCGCGGCCCCACTGGGCCAAGAACTTCACCACGGCGACGGGGCGCAAGGAGTTGTACGACATGTATGGCGCTGATATGGACGAATGGCTGAAGGTGCGGAACGAGGTGGACGTCGACGGCATGTTTGTCGGCGAGTGGCACAGGAGAAACCTTCCGTTACCCGTTCCCGGCGGAGAGAAAGCGGACTCAGGGAACGGGCCGCACGTTCTCCCGCTCGAGGAGTGTGAAAAGTCTCGCTGCAAGTTCGCGCAGCGTGGAGCTGGCGATGGGTTGGAGTGGATCGGAGATAGACGTTGGCGGCTGACATCTGGAGGTCAGATTCCGTCATCCAGCAGCGAAAAAGAAAAGGACTGCCCGTCCACGACATCCGTCTCCAGTCCTCCAATGACTGCAACTAGCGAGGAAAGTTTCGACTTGATGGCCCATGGTGAGGCGAGCGTCGTCCTTCCAGCCGCGCATGCTGAGAAGTAAGGGCAGTTGACGATTACGTAGCGTGGTTATCATTATGTCGACAATCAACTGGTCATGCTCGACGCTAGATTATCACCTCATGTATGCTATGATTATCTACCTTATATAAGTATGCACACCATACTTCACAGTCGGTCTGCTAGTTGGAGCCTGCCTGTGGCTGGCTTGGACGCGGTCATTCATCCCGACGTGAAAATGTTCGCCAATTTCCTTTTCTTTGCTTCACTGTGCCCTTGACTGCATATACTGGGCATAGGGCTCGTGAGTTGAGCAGCGAAACTGTTGTTTTTCGACACGATGTCATCCCTCGGGAGTAAGGAGATTGCTGGCCACCCGGATTGGGGGGCCACTGATAGATACTATACCTAACTATTCCGAAGTGGTTGAAGGCCGCGTAGCTATTGGCGCCAAACACTTAAATCGGTCACACTGCGCTATTCTCAGTGTATATGGTCGTCCGGGATGTCGGAACACTACCTTCTAGACGGCCACGTCTTCCTTTTATCCTCCTTATTATCTGCTGATTTCCCATGATAAGTTGACATTTGGCACTCGCTCTTGTTTCCAGCCAACTAGATCCTGTTGTCGAAGAACACGAAACGCTGACTCTACGACGTGCGCTTATACTGTACTCGCTCCATCCCCTGTACGAGCGCTATATCGAGTCGCAGGCTGAACCCAATGAAGAATAACAGCAAAAAGGCAGCCGAAAGAGGAGAAAAGGAGAATGCAAGAGACCCACATTCAGTCGCCGTGTCACTTCGGTTCACGCCGTAGCCACCTTCATCACTGGCAGTAGGAGCAGCGACAACGGTATTACTTGCATACACTTGCATAGGGTCCTCGAGCAGCTGCTGACCGCCTATACACATGCACACCTAATCATTAGCAAAGAAAGGCCCTTGCAAAATCTCCCTGCTCCGATACGATATCCCCAGCAGACCCTGACACATCCATGTTTTAGATCCCGGGGCTCAGATCCCGCTGGCAAGGGTGTGTATCCCCCCCTGTCCGTTGCCTTCCCCTCCCTGGTCCAATATAACGCTTAACCATCACGCACTGGTTTGACGTACGGGATGCACGTTGTCGCAGGGAGGGCGAACCTTCGACAAAGACCAATCTGATCACTTCTCCCCCCCCCCCCCCCCCACCTCGTTTTCGTGATACCAAAAGGACATACTCAGTCAATTGCCTAGTTAAGAAGAAACTCGGATGCGTGAGGGCGTCCATAGGTCAGAGATATGGCGGTGCAGCCCTCGATTGCCGTGGACCAGTTGCTGAGCACTGTTTGGTCTGGGCATGAACGCCCACCCGCAAGGATGCCCTGCTAACTGGTCCTTTTTTGTCAATCGTCGAGCCTGAATCACGTTATTGTGTCTCGTGGACACGAGAATACACGACCCGCTTCATCTAGCACGGGATGAAACGGCAGCTGGGCGAGGGGGGTAAAAGAATTTCGTTCTGGCAACGATGTATCAACGACGCCTACACCGGGTTGAATCACCTGCCGTGGCGCATCTAGTGGGAGAAGACAGAAAGAATAGGAAAGGGAGAAAGAATGGAAAAGTCTCAATCTTGAATTCACCAGATGATGTCCTGCCTGGCACGATTCCCTTGATATTATTTTGTGCATCTGGAAAACCACCGGGAATCGAATTTGAGACGAAACAACCCTGAACCCTTGGGAAGAGAAGAGAAGAATCGGAAAGAAATGCAAAGGCCATTCCAAAATGGAGTATCTGCATCCTCATGTACCAGGTACACGGGTCCCGCTCCATTTCGTTCCTTTCCCTTGGATTCCAACAACATAAGGTAGGCGATGGGATTCTGTGTGGAGACAGAGATTCAAGGAAACTATGCGCAAGGGTCAGCCAGCGAAACAAACAGTAGAGATTCAGTGAATGTGCGAACGTCGACCGCCAATGGAATGCCCTGCCTGTTATAACAGTTTCAGGCGTATAGGGAGTTCACGAAATCCTCTTATTTCCAGAAGGCGTCCAGGCTGCCGTAGGGAGAACGTTGTGGCTCTGTTAACCGGCTGCCATTGGCAACTCGAAGACTCCAGGCCTGGTATCCCTCGTCGTTTTCCCCCTATCAGCTGGATCGTTCTCTGTCAAGCAACACCCCCTTCCGCCCCCTTCCACGTCACGTCTTCGCCTCATCCGGCAGCCTGACCGCGCATGCGAACTCGAGCAATGATGTACGTTGGGATGCACGCATCTCGCGGGAGCTAATGCGTAGAGGCCTCTCTTTCTTCTGACCCGAGAGGTCTATATATCACTAAATGTATGATGTCCTCCGGGCGAAGGCGATAGGGTTACCGTGTCATGTGATAAGCAGGTCCCCTCCCTCGCAACCAGCCTTGTCCTGCTGGCACTTCGGACATCCTGTTTGCTACCCTCGTCCATGTCCGAGTCGACCCGAGCTGGTCATCAGCCGCTTTGTGCATATCTAGCACTGCATAGGGGGTTGCATCGCCTCATTGGTGTCTTTTGAATGATAACTTCCTGGCCAGTTACAGCCAATGTGAGATTGATCGAAACGGAATCGACAGCCACCGTTTGTGGCCGATTTATTTCGGCAAAAGGCCACATTATCACACTCCTTCTCATTGTTTTCAGCGCCCTGAAGGCTTATACATGGCGCAACTCAATCTGGGAGCAGAGACAATTGGCTTGAGATCAGCCTCAGGGCTCGTTTACCTTGCAGAGACCGGGTGTGATCGTTGCGGACACAACCGATCGCTGCACAGCGGAGAAAGCTCATAATAAGAATAACTGCGCATGCTCATTTGAGCGGAACTTTGCATCCGCCCTTCCGTCCATCCAATGGAGTGATGGACACTCCATAGAGCTAAGCCTATTTCCGCCGTCCGTTGGCCTCCAGGGCTTTTACACTGCCTTGCTCGCCTCTGTTCTGGCGCGAGATCAATACAACCATGATCCCGGCTTGACGACCTCGAAACCTCATTTGTTGGGTTGAAAGATGTCCTGCCTCCTTTGCCTGCCTTCCATCTTGCAGTTTACGATGGTCCGTGACCCGGGTGCAGATCCCTATCCACTACTGCCACCAAATACAATACTGACATCGTCAAAGGAGCGCCACTGGCAGAGCACATGGAAAGTCATGAGGAACTGATGGCCGTGTTACGGAGTTAGTACTTGCTGCCCAAATCGGTCGACCTCGTCCATTCATCCAGCGCCAACGTGCCGGTTCCTCCCCTGCAGACTTCAGCATCCTGTTTCCTTCACGGTTCGGACCGTCACCAGGGTTCGTTCTTCTATATGCATGCCAGCAAATTCGCGCAAGGGTTTCAGCGCTTTATGGACATACGACAGGGCCACCAATTCTTTGGAGGCTAGCTCGCGTACCTGTCACTGCCACCAAACACCGCGGGGGCCCAACAGCAGGGTCGAAAAGCAATACTGGGCATTATTGTGACAGGAATTGCTTTTCATACCACAATAGTATACAGGAGCCGCCAATCGAGGCGGGGGCGATCTGGACGCACTTATGTGGGGAGCTCAACAGACCCAGATCCTTTCTCATGTATGTAAGGATCTTGGGCCCTTCTATCTCTCTCTCCCCCGCTCACCCAACCTTCTAACTCTCGGCGGTATAAATCGTCTGTCGTCGTTTTCCTGTCACTGAGACGTGATCTATTTCTCTAAGACTCACCTTCATTTTCTTCCATTTAAATGCATTCACGAAATCCTGATGTCCCGGCAGCCAAAACTCTGTCCTAAATCTCAGATACCCGGGTTTTCGGAGGGTGTCCCCGAACTTGGCACAGTGGTGCCTTTGTCAGGGTTTGAAGCATCTCAAGCGCCCGCAGACGCAAAGAGGCACCACCGGATCTTCCGCGTCAAGAGAAAACATGTTCTGAAAGCTTGTGATCGCTGTAGGGTAAAGAAAACAAAGGTCTGTTCCTTTTTAATGCTTGCTCCCATCTGCTCTGTCTTATTTCCTTCTCACCCGAGAAACCGGCCGGCTGAATTCTCAATGCCTGTCAGTGTGATGGTAACCAGCCCTGTAATCGCTGTTCAACATACAATCATCCATGTCTCTTCCGCGAGAGAAAGGCCACGCAGGCTAAGGTCTATTCGAGAGGGTGAGAATCCTTCCCCCAGAACAAAGCAAAACCGTTAAGATGTTGACCAGACGCCGCCTTTGTGTGAATTTGCAGTTTTGTCGAGATGCTCGAGTCGCAACATCTCTTGGTCGTCAAAGCGCTGCAAAAGTTATATAAGCATTGCATCAACAAAGAGGGTTTTCCAGGAGAACCTCTTGTCGAAGCGGCAGACGGCCATCCCCCGACGCATGCGATTCTGGACCGGTTAGGGTTGATTAAGCAGGCGGAGGAAAGTCCAGATGAACCGGAAGAAAATATTGCTGAATCCCTACAATATTTGCGACATCTGTCGACATTGACCGACTGCAGCGACACGGTGGATCAGTCTTCCGAACCTGTCAGCCCTTTGAACCCGACTCCTCCCAATTTCGAGCCACCTGGTTCGGCGACTGCGGACGGTACCTGGAGATGGGGCCTCCAGTCGGTCCAACAGGAGCAGTATTGCGCTTACCCCGCCAGATGTGACTTCTCGGAGATGATTCTGCGACAAGAACCCGGAAGTATTGGATCAGCAGCGGAAATCTCATACCACGAGCCGGCTCCGTTTGCCCACGCCGGCCAGAACGACGATATGTATGGTTCACGTAACAATGTTGATGAAATGCCTATCAAGAGCCGCCTTCAGACCTCCGTGATCGCATGGCCTGGTGTAGCTGGGCCTCCTATCGATATGTTCAGCGGATACGAAATTCCAGTCCAAGAGCAGCAGCAGCCACCCTACCCTGCTCCAAATACTTTTGCGCGCTGCAACTGGACATTTCCCACTGTATAGCTATTTCTCTTTAGCAACGGAAATACTACTTGGTAGCATTTACTTTCTCTTGAGACGTTGGTTATTGGTGTCTTGAAATAAGGAGATTATAGGTGACTAGCATTTGTACATGCGTCACCAAAAGACTTTGGATTTTATATCATACGTGGTGAGTCAAGAAAGAAGGGCTCAACAAAGGAAATCGGATTAGGTCACAATGGTGTTGGACTTTGGTTCTTTTTTCCCCTTGTTCTTTCGTCCGTCCATTACTTACTACACCTCTTTCCATTTGTGAATTCTCCACAGCATTGCAGTGGATTGTATTGCAGATCTGTAGAGCAATACTCCGCCCTTACATCTTCGATTCTCTCGCTTTAGCAAAAAATTCAGAACCCCCTTTTTGTTATTCTTTTTCTCTCGCTTACTCTTTCATTTTCTCAATATTGGACGACACAAAGTAGGCTTGGAACGGGAAACACGGTCGCTGGGTGAATGATACATTTGCTTTATGGGTGTTTCCACAAGTGAATTGATTTTTTTCTTTCTTTCTTTGCAACCGTGTCTCTTGTGCACTGGACTACCTACCTAACCTCGTTCGGCCACTCTCCCTGTTCCTGTTCACTTACATTAGGTACCTACCTAACTAGGTTTGTATCCGGATTCTTCTCTCAGTCCGGTTTGATATTTTGTTCCTGAGATCATTGTTGGTCTGGGGGATGGTTGACTCGTGAGCCAAATTTCCGAGTTAGGTTGGGTGTACAGTATCAGAAAAGTACTCACGGGAGAGTGGTCACGTTTTGTGCATAAACTTGTGGGAGAGCATGAAAAGGGAGAAGATATTTGGATTAGTATCAACGGTTTCACCTACCTGTTCATTCACTCTCAGTCAATTCGAAGGAAAAGTCTCCTGGTGACCTCCACGGCTCACTATTCATCGTTGTCAATATTTCAGAAATTATGCATTTGTTCACCCTCAGTCAATTGAAGGAAATGCATCCTAGTGCCCTCGAGGACTTTGATTTTCGCCGTCGATTCAGCAACGCATCCGATTTTTCAAGCAGGCATTCCGCCTCCAGGCAGAGATACTGCCAGTCTACGTTTCTGGACCCGATTTGTTCCACTCCAAATATAATGTTCCCGGGAAACCGAGAGCGCCAGTATGAGTCGGGTATCTGCCAGCCGAGAGCACCAACCGTGTTTCGGATATCTTTGTGACCGAGATAATCCAGAATGAGAAGCTTCACGTCGAGGGGGACGTTAAACGTCACATTCCACTTATCGCCGGAAGCAACGCGGGACCATCTTCTGGTTTTCCACTTCACGCCTTCTTGGGGGCCTCGTCTGCTGAAGCCACCATTCAAAAGGTTTCGGACTGCCGGGATCTTGACAGGACCCCTTAGCCAGTGTATATTCTTAGCAGCCACACGACCATTGTACATCCACCTGCATTGCTCTGATTCCCAGTTACTTAGCTTGAAAGGGTTCTCATACCATTTCTGCTCGAGGGCTTGGACGACGGGTCCGAGCTGTTCCTCCACCCGTGGACCCAGAATGCGCTCAATCAGCGTCCAGCAGCGTGTATGGATCGGATAGCCCCATTGGCGGCGCGATGTCGTCAGGCAGTTGTTCCTTGAGACTAATGGGGTACACCGCTATCAGTTTTTTCGCTTCTTGGCGGATATCCAATGTACGCGGCATCTTTGTCCCGGGGTACGACAAAATAATTATCGTTTTTCCTTGCGCCAGGGTATTGACCTATTCCCAAGACGCGGTATTGCTCCTGAGATGGATCATCGCCATCACCCTCACTTCTGATAACTAGTTCCAACCACCACGTTAGAGATGAAAGCTTACCTACTTAATTAGGCACCTTAAAGATCGTAGAATCCATAATTCAGGAGAAAGCAAATTATTGGTCGTGACGACAGAGGAAACAAAAAGAACCTTGTTGAACTCACTCAATCGAAATAGACTGCTCCACATCCAAGGAGTCTTGAAATACATCATGTCGAGTTCTACCGCCGAGCAGTGAATCACTTGTTTTCCCTGCGTCCTCTTTGCCACTCTCCACGATTCCTTTTCAGAGAAGATTTTCGACTCCTCATATTCGATCATTGGCCCGCACGCACAACAGTAAAATTCTTTCATATCAGACTTCGTCATCTGCATATTGCTAGGGCTGGCTTGTTTCGAAAGAATCGCAGGAAAAGATGAGACCGGACAGCAGCTATGTAGCACAGAATGGAAAACAGCAGAGTCTGTAATTCCATTTCAGCTTTTCTATCCTTTTCGAAAAATGCAATACACGTAAATATTTTCGCATAGACATACTTACTGGCATCTGAAGCGTGCTGTGCTCCCTGGATTCATTTTTTTTTGCAGATGATCAACGATACGAGATGGCTATCTAGCAAATATCTTTCTAAATCTAGGGGAGAGGTACGGTTCTAATTTCTGTCACCGTTTTCCGAATTTGAGCCGGTGGGCTCTTCTTTGATGTCATTATGAGATGCAGAATGATGGCCTCACCTGCAGATAGTGGAAAGTGCGCTTTTCGGCGCCAATAGTTGCCTCCAGAAACTATTTTTTTGATGGAGCTCGAACAAACTGGACTATCTTCGATAAAAAAGACCGAAGCAGAAATTATATCATGCAAGAATGTGTGAATACAGCCAGTTGATTAATAGAGGTGGTGGTTTCAGGAACTCTATGAGCGAGGGATCTTTGAGAAGAGTAGGGGTGAATAAAGCGGAAGAAAACAGAGAGTGCGCACAGAACCATGAAAGCAGCAGAATCATCAATTAGTAAGCAGAAATAGGTCTATTCGCATCTAAGTCTGTTCATGGTATGTATATCTGTTCAGTTCAAGTGTTTCCGTTTCTTGAGATACCCGCCGGTACTAATTTACCTAACTAGGTAGTACTAAGGTACTGAACACAAAAGCCCCGGCTCCTACTCTCACCGATCCCATCTAGAACCGAGAAGAACAGCTAATAATAATAGGTATTGAAGGCCTGAACGCCTCACTTGTTTTCTCCCAGCACGCATGTTTCCAGATCCGAAGCTTAGTCAGCTTTCTGTTGATGTGAAACATCCGACGGAAATAAGCTCCGGGTGCGAAGGATTGATGGTAGGAACACCACCTCGCTTGCGATACTATGCCGACGCTGTTCGGATTTCTATGTACATACATAGATGCGTATGTAAGAAGGAGCCGGGTACAGCTGGGATCAGGGCTTGCTTGCAGAGCAAGGAAATTGGTTTGTTTGCGTCGTTGGTTGAGCGGCTAAGTCGTGTTTGTTGGACGAGAGACGGTCCGGACCCCGCATGGTGGATGTTGTACTCCGCGTGCCTGGATATTGCATTGCTCATCTAGATGCTCCACAAGATTTAGGAGCATTATGTAGCTAGCTGAAGCTATAGCTATGGCAATTATCTATCTATAGCAAAGAAGTTGAAGCAAGGTGTGAAATACGGCATAGGTGCGGTAGAAAATAGGTTTAGTATAATCTGAACAATCCTGGGACGGCATGCTAATGGATTTCCTCGTCAATTGAGCTTCGTAGTCTTCGGCTTGGAGAGAATGAAGTATGGGGGGATGATGTTCTTCTAGAAACTTTGAGCAAGCGCATTTGCTCGATCGAGGGACACAGCCGCCAGGTACCTGATCAATCCGGTTGCTGTACCGTATTTAGCATTACATCATGAGGCGGGCTAGCGATATGCGCGGCTAGCAGACGACATAAGCACATTCGAAGCAAGATTGAAGACCGTAAACAAACATTCTTGAGGAGGAGGTGCCTGGTCCAGGAACGCAATCCAAGCAACGTTAATTGAACCTCACCTCGACGACACTAGAACCTGCTCCAAGCACGGTTCACGGACGGGTGAGAGTGAGACACTGCTGGGTTCATGCAGTAGCAGATCCATCCCATTCTCCGCTAATATCTCTGCGATCATGGGGGGCCTTGAGTATCAGGCCAATAAATGATCAAGTGGCACAACCGTCGCTTTCAAGATCGTCAGGCCCTTTACGGGCAAGGCGCCGAACTTCTCCAGCGCTCACGCTAGCCAATTAGTGGAATTAGCGGAGGAAGTGACATCCGAGTCCAATCAACAAATGGTAAAGACCGATATCAACAACGCGACTTTTCAAGTACCGTATACCAGCCTCCCCGTGAGCAGGTAGTCCAGACGAATTGCGTAGACAGGGCCAATGGGTCAAATATTTCTAATTATTGTCAGCTGGGCTAGGCAGTATGTATGTATGCGGGATCGGCCGATATTGTCCGGAGCGGTCCTTCATACATACAGGAGTACATTATTAGGTACCTAGAAATATAGAAAGAAGGCTCAAACTTCCAAACATCGCGATCTTGTTTGTCGACAACTCAGGGAATCCTGATGGCTGACCTCGCAGCGGTCCTGCAGGAGCTGGACATGGCCCAGTACCTTCCCAGCTTCATCCACAATGGATTCGACAGCTGGAGTGATGTTCTGGATATAACAGAGCATGATCTGTATGGTTCCGATCACATACCAATCTCAGTGTGCACGATGCTTATTTGACTTTTTTTCCAACCAGAGATGTATTGGGTGTGAAGCTGGGCCATCGAAGAGTACGTCGACAACCATGTGATGCGCAACTTTGATGCTGACATAGGAACCAGAGGCTGCAGCAAAGGATTGCGAGGGAACGTGGGCTGTTCCAAACACAACAGGGTCAGTCACGCCCATGCGATGATCTGTCCACGCAAGAAGGCGCTCCTCGAAAGAAGAGAAGATACCGCTGGCATCCCAAGGTGAGTGTTTCTCGCTCTGTTCAGAGGTATAAAAGCTAACAAGAGGTCAACCAGCCCGACCCAAACGCCCCCAAGAAGCCCTTAACAGCGTACGCACAGTTTGCCAATGGTACCATTTTTTTTTTTCAAACTCCAGACCGTTCATATGAATCTCCGGCATCAGCAACCAGCTAACTCGCACCCTGTTTTGTTCGTTGTCCGCAGAGAAGCGAAAAGAACTCCGACACCGCGGCCTATCCTTCGCGGACATGGCGATCGAGATCGGAAAGATGTGGAGAGAGCTGCCTGACCACGAGAAGAAAGAAGCCCAGGCCCGGGCGATCCGAGCCAGGGACGAGTACAAAGAAGCTGTGGCGGTGTACAAGACGACCGAGGAGTTCAGGGAGTATCAGAGGTATCTCAGAGAGTGGAAGGCCAAGAGATACTCCCGAAAGATAGGTAGGTGCCTCTCTAAATAGTTCCCAATTCGACATTGAAAATATCCAGAAAAGGACAGAAAAAAAAAAGAATCCTAACATCGCAGAGATAGGCATCATCGCAGAGGAAATCTCCTCAAGCGGCTACAGCGGCGACCTGGAGTCGACCACGTCGCCGAGCACAACCACCACCACCACAACAACAGAGAATACTACTCGACCCGCCGGATCTCACAACCTGAACGTCTCGTCGGACGAAAGAGCGCCGAAAAATCCAAATCCATGGCTCCTGTCGTCGTCTTCTACCAGCAACGACTTCATCGTTGAAAGAAGCGCAGAAAATCATAACAGTAACAATAAATTCGCGCCACCGCCACCACCACCACCTGCAATGAGTTGTTGCTCACTGCCCGTGGCATCAACGACGACGACAATGCCGGAGACGGTCTGGTGGACGACGACGTCCACCTTGCAGTCGGATACGACTACTATCTGGAACACTCAGGCTGGAGGAGGAGCGTACGGAGGGTTTAGCGCATCCTATTCCTGCTGCTGAATGGATGAAGATCATCGATCAGCAAGGCGGGGCGGCTTCCCCTCCCTCTCTCAGTGAAAACTGGGTGTGTTCTATTAACCGACAAACTAACTCGCATAAAACCAAACCGCGCTCGGCTTTTCTTGTCGTTGAGATTCGTCTGGTCGAGAGAAAGTTTCCTTTTCCTTTTCCTGTGGTTCATTTGCAAGACCATATTTCTGTAATGTTTATTTCGACAATTTCCTGAGCTGTTTAATATGTGTTTCGTTTACTGTTTCGTTGAGTGGTTTCCTTAAAAAAAAGCTTGCTGTTTTTGTATCCAGTGGTGAAGTGTTAGAACTACTGTACAATACAAATGCAAGAATCAGCTTAACGAATACGCCAAAAAGTAAATCTAGGTAAATGTTTCACATGATGCTGATATTTCAAAATGATAAAGCAGGTATTCAGCACTGTAAATGTAAAAAGCCACTCTATTCACTTCTGTAAATGCACGAATATCGAGACACCTAAAAGATCAATATTCTATTTCACGATCAATGGTCATCAGCAGCTACATCATGGCTCTATACTTCTTAAGACCTGCATACTGTTTAATACCTAGTGACTCGCTGGATTGCATAGAACACATGGTATGTGTACACATAACTCTTTTCCCAAGAGACACAATGGGTTGAATGAGACAATGACATTACAGAGCAGAAAAAAAGAGCAAGACCGTATAGATGCAGCCGAAGAACATCCCAGAAACAAAGGCGAAATCATCGAAGAAGCAAAGGCGAGTTTCTGAAAGGTTGGTGCAGGTTTCCGTCTTCCCTCCGTTCCTTTCTCTATCTCTTACATTAAGATATTTTTTGTTTGTTTTTGGTAACCCATTTCCCTTTTCACTCTCCGTCGGTATCTGTCTCCGTGTCGGTTTCGCTGGTATCGTCAACATCGCCGTCTGTGTCGCTCTCCTCTTCGCTCGATTCCTCCTCGACAGGTTTCCTCTTCTTTGGCGGTTGGCCAGTCTTCAGAGCCTGCATCTGGCCGGCCAGAGAATCTGCGATAACAGGATATGTTAGCTATATGCGATCTAAAAAGCCGGTCGAGTTTTGGGATAATATCTACCTTCATCTGGTTCACTGATGTCATCTTCCTCCAAAGCGGCCGCCTTAGCAGGGTCATCGACGTGGAGCGTAATTTCCATCTTCGTGTCGAATCCCAGGTAGCCGTCGCAGATAATGTGCAGGACAAAAGTGAAGTCGCCCACAGCAGGCGGTGCCTGAAATTGCATCTTCAGGGTCTGCATGTTAAAGGTAGGCTTACCGTTCTCATCAAATATAGGCTTGTTGAATGTCGTGAAGGTGAACGGTGGCACGGCTATCTTGCCCTGCCTAGCGTCTGCCAGGAAGATGTGCCATCTCGGAGGACGGTCACTAGCGAGATAAGGCGCGTAAGCCAATGGTGGCAGAACTGCCTCTTCTTTATCCTCGGCTTTCTGTCCATCTGTATCCTTGCCTCGCCTATTCTTGGCTGGCCGACGGCCGAGCAGAGCATCAATATCATCCTCATCGGGATCAATATCTTCCAGGTCAAGCTCGTTCACCTCTGGGACATTAGTTGAACCTGGAGGAATGAAACGTGCCTTCACGACCAACTGAACAAGACTGCTTGGGGTGATCACTTTCTCTCCCATGACTTTGAAGAACGCTTTGGACACCTCGAGGGCCGGAATCTGTTTTGCAACGGAGATGGCGGTCTCATACTCCTTTTCGGACAGCAGGCCGGCGCCAACTGTCAGACTCCGCCGTTGCTCCTCAGACATCTTCATATATTTTTGAATCGTGAGATGGGTCTTAGCATCCTCGCCTTCGACCGACTTGACGACTTCAGGGGTGAAGTACGGCAGTTGTAGAAGAGGCGATGAGCCTGGAGGAACGGCTTGGGTCAGATTCTGAAATGTATGGTATGCTCCGAGGACAGGTCGCACGTTGCCAAAGGCGAGTGCAATGGCCGTAAAGGATTCATTCAGAGCCAGCGCAATAGGCGCAACTTCGTATTTTTCTGTACAAAAAAAATCAGCAACCATGAATCCGCGTAGGGGCTAGAAGAACGCAAATTTACCTTCGTTAAGGGTGGCATCATCCAGGTCAACTCGGCCCAAGTATGCCCACAGCAAGGCTAAGGCCTTCCGCCTCCATGAATCGTCCAACTGCCTGAGTTGGTCCCGATCCTTAGACGACAGTGTGGGTCCATCGTCCGCGAGAATCTTCTTCTCGATCTTTGCAAGCCCAGACTCTGCTTTATTGCCCTTGAGCATGTCCTTGTACTCCTCTCCCGTAGAGAGAATGCCGATGATGCCGCCATCCGTGATGTCTTCCCTGTACTCCCGGAAAATGTTGCCCGCACTGGCGACGAGAACCTTCTCCTTGGTGTATTTCTGCGAGCCATACCACCATCGGCCAACGACATATGGTAGAAGCACGCCAAGAAGACCTCCGTACAGCAGCAAGACGTATTTGCCGTTCCCTTCCGAGATGATGAACTTGGGCAGCGCGATCCCGATGCTAAAGCTCTGCTTTCCATCGGGATGGCCGTACTGGAGGTAGTTGTTACGGATCTCCTCGTCCGTCAGCGCTTTGTAGGCCTTGGTGAGCTCCACGAAGCGCTCGTTGAGGGTCTCGATGGTCTCGTTCTTTGAGGGGTCTGGTCGGACCTTATCGGGGTGGTAGAGGAGGGAAAGGCGCTTGTAGTGTCTCGCGATTGCTTTCTCGTCGGCGCTCTAATAAACGAAAAAGGCCAAGTCAGCTCCTTCAGTCCTCTTGTTTCGGGAAACGGCGCAACTCACCCTCGATATGCCCAGGATCTCATACGGATCCCAGACCTTTGGCGCCGTCCTCCGTGTCACAATAATCAGATAGACCATCCATGCCATAATCGCATAACCGATCAACACGGCAACGAGGCGTTTCACCCGGCGCTCCTTGCGCAGCCGTTTCCGCTTCTGCGCCTGGATAAGGTCGTCATGTTGTGGCTTGAAGTCGGATTTTATTCGGGGTGCAGTATTTTCGAGCCCTGCAAAATATTTCAAAGCGTTAGAAGAAAAATCAAAAAGGACAAAGAGTATATAAATGAGAAGCCAGTGGTTACTAACCCTTGGCCGGTCTAAGGAGGCTGTAAGTGAGAGGGAGTGTGATTAGGCCGGTGAGCGTGAGGACGAAGAACGGGAAAAATTGGCCCTATCGAACAAGGTCAGTCAAGGATACCCTTAGAACCCTAACGGGGCGCGTCCGACCTGCTCATCGTAATTATACTCCGTAGACGACATCGTCGGACGAGGTCAGGGCAGCCCAGGTCCGCCTTCCGCGCGCTGACGGTAGGTACTCTGGGAGAAGGGACTGCTCCGAAACGGCAAGTGGCGAGAGAACGAGACAGGAGAGACAGAGAGACTATGTGGTGGAAATGTGGCGCATCATCCAAAAGACGGAAAACGAGCGAGTATCGAGCAAAGGGCCGTCCTCGTTGCTGGCGTGTCTGGAGCGTTTCTTGGATATCACTTGATGTTTAATTGACCGACCGTGTCCTTTACCTCCGGTGCTGACCGCCCACCATATTCAGTTAGTGGCGTTCATCGGGCATCCCTCGCACCTCGTAACACGAGTAGGAACACTTGGCTGGAACAACAATTTACCTGTCCTGGAATCATTTTCATTATTTCGCAAGGCTGTTCTTTAAAACTTTGCTCCTTGTAAACTCACTGTTCTACGCTGTCATCACAAAGTTCACTCTTGAGAACGGCCCATTGCTTCTGGATTGCAAACCAGGTGAAATCGTAACTACCTAGAATCTATGGACTGAAGATTTTTCTTAACTACTTGCATGTACAGCACTTTTCTTTCAATTCATGAGACGGTCATCAGCTTTATTTTTCTTTTTTTTTTCTATACCGGTGTCGTGACTCGTAAAATCGATAATCATCCAGTAAAATGATCTCGGACATAAGACTTGCCGCAGACCGAACCGGATGAGTCGAAATCCATATCCCAGAAGCACGGATCATCGGCAAGTCCAGTGAAGGACACTATTTTCCCCGCATGAGAGAGATGTAGTGTGCATCCTCTCATGCTGACCAAAGAAACCTCAGACCGAAAACCAAACTCCACCTCAATAGTACCGCACGCTCCGAGAGGGGCACTCACTCCCCCCGAAAATGACGCGACGCATCCTTCCGCATTCTCAGTCTCGAAAATTGGGTTGAGACCGGTCCGCCGGGCGCTTGCTGAATCCAAAGCAGCTGACCTACCCCGCGGGGAGCTCAAGCATCGACGACACGCGAGATATCGGACGCGAGCACACACCCACTGAACAGGAACGCTATCAGGCGGAGACCTGGCAATCCCAATCCTTTGTCGGCTTCATCCCTAGTCTCCGATTTTCGGTTTCCCATGCGAATTTGACGAGGGACGCGCAGAAGAATATTGTGCCAGAGCTTACATGGCCGAGCCGTAGTGGGCCAATCCAATACCCTGCCCTAGTGACACGGGTATCTTCATTGCTACAAGCCGGGGCTCGGTGGTTCCATGTCTCCGGTGTCGGCCGTCAAGTCGGGCGAGTGGTGCTTCGAGAATTCGTCTCCTCAACAGGAAGTGCGGTGGGAGATACTTCATGTTCCCATCACTTGCTCCTAGTCGATCGGCTGCTCCTTAGCGGCAACCTAAGCACATTCGTGCAAACGCCAACGACAACCACAAGCCTCGCCATTCCGCTTTCGGACGTTTTCAGTCGTCTGGAAGACTGCAATCAGGACAAAAAGGTAAGAGAGCGTTCAGGTCTCGGGAGCTTGGTGGGCAACGGGTAGACTCACGAGTCTATATAATCGAGCCCACCAAAGTACTCCAGCATACGGTAGCAGAGGCTCACATCGTCCCCCGGTTCTCCCCCAAAAAGACGGCATTGCTCGGCTTCTAGCCTAGAAGCCTCGAGTCGCTGCTTGCGCTCGCGGTTCTGCCATGCCACATACCGGTTGTGCCAGTGGAGGGCGGATGGTACTGGAATGGAGTCGCGCGCAGGGTAAGCAGGAGTCACGGAGGGAGACAAGGAGTTAGAAAGAGGTTGGTTGTCGGAGGCGAAGCATATTGTTGCGTCCGAGATGCTGACTGGCGGCAGTGGAGGATCGATGGAGATGCTGTTCCGGTGCCGGAATCGAGGCCTGGTGCGATGTCTGTTGTGTTTCCGGCCCATGCTCTGATCTGGATAGATAAAATATGACTTTTTTTTTCGACGGAGGTTATCGTGATGTCGTAAACGAAAATGGCGTAGAACGAGTTAACTTTTTTCAAGGCGCAGGGCTATCCCCCAGCGCCCATGTCGAAAGGAAAAACAAATGGAACAACAGAAAGGGAGAGGGGAGTGGCCATCATCCTTTTTATAGGATGAGATGGTTGAAGAGAGAAGCACAAAGTGGCAACGCAGAATGACTCGACTTATATGAGTCTATCTGGGACCTTCGGAGCCCGAATAATCAGGAGTATCTGGAGCTAAGATGACTCACCAGCGCTAGCAGCCGCCAAGCTCCACACCATGGGTCCGGACCAGCAAGGCGAAACGTCCATCGAAGGACGAATCGAAGGGACCCTGGACAACATCTGCCCACTAGGGCCACCGCGCGCTGGAGACGTGGTGGGCAGAAATCTCATGAAAAATTGCTCTGCCCTACGTGTTCGTGAGCGACTCGGCAGCCCATAGCCAGCAGATCACGTCAGGTATGGAACTTCGAAGTTTGGAGAGCCACCCGCCCAAACGGCCCCGGTGCCCAGTCAGAGCCTGACAAGCAGCCCGAGCACGCAATATTGAGTGATCATGCTACCGGGACACCCAAGATCTGGCATCATCCTGAAACGCAATCACGATCTGTCAAACGCATCGTGCACCATGCACACCATTGCGCCATGGCGGGCCGAAGTGGCCTGATGAAATGAGGTGACCCCGGCCCGGCAGCGCTCCCGTCTCAGCGCCTCAGGCCCTCTCCGAGTCTCTCGGGGCTTTCCGGGATGTTCCCCGGGCGGATCTCGATGGGTGCGGCTAGACCTAGTCCAGTTAGTCACAGCTTACCGTACGGAACGGGAAAGGCCGCGAATCATCCAGTATGATCTGCGCACTAACAGGAGCGATTTTGGCGGACGGCCGGTTCCGCGCTACAGTCCCGTACGGTCATGGTACGCCAGCACCGCGTGCGGCCAGCTCATCTCGGGAGTACCCGTTGGAACACGGATTGCCCGATGTAGGGTCCGCGGTGGGCTCCAGCCTCCACCCTGTAGCCAGCTGGTTCCATCACAGCACCGCTCCTGTGATAATTTTAACGGTAGCCTGGTGCCGTCGAGAGAGTTTGAGCAGTTCTTGCAAGGTTCCCGACGCATAATGCCAAGTTGGGCATTCTGGACTAGCCGTGAGACCCGGGAAGTCCTCTTTCTCTTCCGATATTTTCCACACGATAGACGATTGTAAGTGCCTAAGACATGTAGTACCCAACTATTATCTACTCTATGCTTGTATGATCATGCTACACTTCGACACCCACAACCGTCTCCCCCATTTCGAATGATCTCGAGCATTTCGTCCCCTTTCGGGGCGGTAGTCAGGTTCTCATACCCATCCGCTGTGACTAGAATGTCATCCTCGATACGCACTCCGCCGATTGGGATATACTTCTCTGCCTCTTCGAAGTTGATGTACTTCGCAAGTGGCTTCTGCCGCGCGTTGTCAAGCGCCAGCCGCGAAAAATAGATTCCGGGCTCGACAGTGACCACCATTCCTTCTTCCAAGGTTGGGGCGGAGAGGGTGCAGGGTGAACGGCACGCGGCTGGGACGAGAACCGAGCTGTATTTCTCCCGGTCACCGTCGGTTACCGCCATTAACGACTCCCCGGACACATCGTGGACTTCGAGTCCGAGGTGATGACCGAGTCCGTGTGGGAAGAATACCGTCGAGGCACCGGACTTGCGGATCTCTTCCACAGAATCCCCCTTGAGGATGCCCAGCTCAAGGAGTCCTTCGATCGCAATGACGTGCGCGAGGACGTGCAGATCTAGATATCTGACACCCTTCCTGATCCGTTTAATGCATTCTTCCTGCATCCTCTCCACAATGCGATATATGTTTCTTGTTTCTGCGTTTGGCCATTGTCCATGTAGCGGAAACGTCCTGGTCACATCGCTGGCGTAGCAGTGCCACTCTGCACCAGCGTCTAGCAGGACTAGCGGCCTGCCTTTCAGCGGGTTATTGTTCTTCGTATAATGAAGGGTCGCTGCGTTCTGTCCGGACGCGGCGATGATCCCATATGCCTGATCCTTCGCTCCATGGGAGATGCAGGTATCCAGAAATGCCGCCTCGATTTCCGTCTCGTTGACCATCTTGTGGATGGCTTGTAGAACATTTCTATGAGCAAGGCCGGAGATCTCATTTGCACGGCGTATCAGCTCAATCTCATGCTGGTCCTTGATGCCACGACACGTGTTCATCGCTGGCATCAGTTGCTCAGCATCTAGCCATAAGTCCATGGACGTAATTGCAGGTTTCTGTGAGTTATGAAGAATATAGATGGGGTAGTCCTTGTTGTTTGCGACAGCCCAGCGCTCGATGTCTCCCTTGAGACAAGCGCAATACCTCGCTCGGTCCACATCGTATCTGGAATCAGGTTTCAGCAACCGACAAGAACAACGCTGGCATGGCATGAATCGCGAGAAGAACTCTACCTCTCCTGCGCTTGTTCCACCGTGATAGTTGGACCCATCCATATTGCCCGTTTGAGGTCGAAATCAGGGACGTACAAGGTTAACAGGTCATTCCCGATGTCGTAGGTAAGGTAGCAGTCAGCCTCGTCCACACCGCTGAGATAGTAGAAATAGCGTCTCTGTCGAAACGGGCGCGGTTGATCAGAGTCGTCCAGATAGATGGTCCGCTGGCTGACCAGGTAGATGAGGCCATGAGAAACGCCGAGCTGTGCGGCGACCCTGCGAGCATGCTGCTTTGCTATCCAAGTTGTACGACGTCAGTCAGGGGCCCATTGCGAGGTATGTGACACGAGATAAGGCATGTCGGATCCTGCCATCTGCCCTCAAGGCGAGCAAGGGAGGATCAATGGCTCGTGGAGTAGCGCCTGTCCAACGTAGGGGAGTCCTGTCACTGACCAGGGTATTTGTCGCAGCTAGAGCCTGTTATCTCCAGGCGGATGTCATAGGCACCGAAGGCGCTGAGATTGAAGTCTGACGGACTGCGGGGAGAGGCGACGGCCATGGGGGAGGTTTCCATGGGCAGAGACGGCGTGTTGAGAGGGAGGACAGCTGTCTGAAAGTCGATGACGCAAGGAACCGAGGGAGCCGGCGGTTAGCCAGAAGGGGAGCAGAGACACGAGGAGCCGCCAGAGACATGGGCTGTCACAGGCCGGCGGGGGCTGAGACCGTCCGTGAAGCACATCCCTTTGGCCGGCCTGCCCTGCATTCGACTATCCGCATCTATTTTCTTGGACGAAGAACGGTGCTGACGCTCTGCTGGCACGGGGGCGGCCGCCACGGGCCTGCAAGGCGAAAAGAAGCGGCTGGTGGACGAGTCATGGGCCGGCGGCTCCAGGGTCTTCGGCCCCCCCGCCGCACCGCGCCCGGGTTTCGTCTTGCCTCTCGACGTCTCCAGATCATCCCCATTCCCACATCCTCCCAGACCTCTTGCCTTCTCGTTTCCTCCCCCATCTCTCCGTTCTCCTGCTCTCCATCCACAGACTGCGTCTCCAGCCCCCCGTCCATCCTGGATTACACCGTAGTCAACCTCTGACGACGTTCATGAACGATGCGGGGACCTGAGGCATCGGGCCCCGGTGGTCTTTTCGATGCTCCGTCGACGCTGACGACTTCCGTCATTGGCAGCCAGACAACGTCACCGGACGGCTTCACGCCGCTGCCACCTCAGGCCGGTTCTTATGCCAACAGCAACCCCGATGGCCTCGCGCAAGCCCCTCTGTCGCCTCAGCCCAAGCTGTTAGATCCCAGCGATGTCGTTGTCCACGCCAGCGGCAATGCCGGTTCGACCGGGAAGGGTATTCTGATCGGGATCCTCTCTGCCTTTGGCTCTGCAGGTGTCGCGGTCGTCGTCCTTGCCGTATTCTTCTTCTTCAAGTATACCCAGCGTGGGAGGATCATTCTCGATCGGATCGGGCGGCCGGGAGAGTATGATGATGAACAGGCATTTGCGCGGGAAGAGGCGGAGGCCCTGGAGGCCATGGATGAGTTGTCGCGGGCGGAATACTTGAGGGCGAAAGGTGCGTCAGTTCTCTTCATGTTACAATAGACACAAGTACTATGTCAAGTCGATTTACGGAGGCGGTCGCTTACTCGATGACTCGCAGCCTTCATCCAAGCCAACCCGCCCGAGTCGATGCAGACAGACATTTCCCTCTCTCAGTTCCTCGCAATCCAGGAGAAAGGTGTCTCGGCGTGGGAATTTGAGCCCGAGCTAGAGATTGCGAACTGCTTTGTCGAAGCTCGGACAGAGATAGAATTCTTTGACTCCGAGTGCAGCGTCCAAAGCAATCTACCGGTGCCCAAGCAGAACGAGGTGTACTACTGGGAAGCTAAGATCTACGATAAGCCTGAATCGAGTTTGATCAGCATAGGCATGACCACAAAACCATATCCAATGTTTAGATTACCAGGTGTGTTGGAGGAACATAAACTCTTGCTCCGCACTCAATGCTAATACTTCCCGTACAGGTTATCATAAAACTTCTGTTGCATACGAGTCGACGGGTTACAGGAGATTCAACCAGCCCTTTTCTGCTACTGCCTACGGACCAGAGTTCGTTCAGGGTGACGTGATTGGGGTTGGATACCGTCCAAGGTCGGGGACTATATTTTTCACGCGCAACGGAAAGAAACTCGACGATGTGGTTCACGGCTTGAAGTCACAGAATTTCTTTCCGACAGTCGGCGCGAACGGACCGTGTCAGGTTCATGTTAATTTCGGTCAGATGGGATTCGTCTTTATTGAAGCCAACGTGAAGAAATGGGGTTTGGCCCCCATGACCGGCAGTCTGGCACCTCCCCCTCCCTACGGGAGCGAGCAGGGAAGCATACTCCTGGAAACCGGTAGAGACAGCGCTGCACACGCATCCCACCGCGGTTACCTGGAGCCGGGTTATGCAAGACCGAGTGCGACTGTAAGGATTGGACCACCCACGAGTCCCGGTCCCATTCGATCACCGACGGATATCTCCCTTGCTCCACTCCCCCACATACCCTCCCACGAGGACTTCGGAGAAGGCTCCAGTCGAACGAATGCGGGTAGAGCGGGTACTGACGAATCTGTTCCTTTGCTGTCTGCACAGGAGCCCGACCCACCACCGTATCCAGGCGGCCCAGAGAGCAGCGATGTCGGAGAAGGAGTTGCAACGCAGCCGGATCAGCCACCAATACCCAGCTATGATGCTGCCGTTGGGAATGATCGCAGGCACATCTCAGATGCGAACCGGGACGATCGAGAACGATGAAGCCCAAGAATCCGCCGATTCTTTTTCTGTTTGATTTGCCATCGCTAGTTGTTACATGAAGTATACCACGCTGGTTTCTGTCCATCCTCGTGCTCCTTGATGTCGTCTATCGATTTAGCGATCATGGCTGGCGTTCATTGGGTGGTTATTTTTTTTTCTTACTAGCTGGACGTTATAGGTTAGGCAACCGGGAAAGGACGATGAAGCAGCTTCCTTCAGGGACGGAACAGGTGTCTTGTGCTTTCTTTTGCGGATTACATCTAGACCGGCTGGCGGGACTCCGGATTTGTACACAGTACCAGACGAGAAGCGCGGGCAGTGGGGAGTATAGCGAGAGGGACCCTATTCAGCTGTCTCCTCGGGCACCTGTCGTCTCCCGAGTGCTCTGCCGGACTGCTTCGGACATGATGTCTATATCTTGGAGAGACTCCTTTTTGTTTGCCGGTCTTGTCGAGTGCGTCTATACTGTATCATGATGTATTTCCACCAGAGCAGGCGCTGGGGTGTGCCTGTCCAACAGTCATTTCTGTACAGAATGAGCAACCATCTTCCACGAATCAGATGTGCTTGAGTACCAGCATCCATGGTTCTCCATGTGTATTTAGTATGGAGTAGATGTTCTCCAGTGCGGAGGGGTCAGGCTGTGGGAGAACCCTTTCCGTTGCTATAAAAAGATCGTTCTGCCCTCGGCCAGCGACTAGCCCCCCCGTAGAAATCCTTGAGGAGTTCGCCGGCCCACTTGGGCAGCGAAACCCGACCCAGGAACGCAAGCAAGGGTCTTGCTGATCGATGGTGCGAACCGATCCGCTGAAGCTTTCCCCACAAAGCCCGCGGGGCGTAAGCTGGCCACTCCACTCCTCCCCGGGGAGGCTTCGAGCTCGACTGCGAAATATAACGACGACCGATCAGAAGCAGCAATCGAGGTCTGGAACGGCTGCTGCAGACACAAAGGCATAAAGACGGCCGGGCCGGGTTAAGGTTGCCAGATGCGGACGGATCAGAGGTCAGCCCGGGGAACCTGGGGAGACGCTGGCTGGGCGAGCGGCCGCTGCAACTCTCGCGAGTGTAACCTCGTCCGGTCGATCTCTTCCTGTCTCCCTGCCCCCCTCCCCCTCCCTGTCGCGTCCTGCCCTGGCTATACTCTGACTCCCAGTCCGGGCAATCGATCTCCCTTCACGAAGATAAGAAAAAGATTTCTGATGTGAGGCGTTCTTGCTGGTCCCCATCTTGAACCGCGAGGCATTCCACCCGGCCGTTCCACAAAGCCATTTGAATGTGACGCCAGCTCCCCTTTGCCCCTATTATTCGCGATTGCCTTCTCTTTGACCCCTTGGAGCCGTTAACTTCTAACGTTTTCCCTTCTTCAACTTCGTTGTTGCGCAAGCCTTCTTCATCAGCAGAGTGTGAGTCGTGTTCGGGCTATCCCGAGAACGTGCGACGTCATATTCGTTCCCGTTTGCTCCTACACAGCTACAGCCGTGGCCTTATGATCCAATCTACTGGTCACCAGACCCTCCAGACATTTGGGGCTTGATAGTTTCCCCCGAAGGACAAACGCGGAAAATACGACAACCTGCGACGAGCTCTGGAATTGAGACATTTTCCTCTGCAGTCAGCCGTTCTGTTTTTTTTTGCCTATATCCCACCTTTCCACGTCACAAAACTCAGCATCAGTACACTTGCGACAACAGGGAGAGGTTTTAGAAGAAGTGGGACAGAGCTTGCCCGACTTGGCCTGCGTCAGCTCCGATCTCCGTCCTGGACAGAACAGTAATGCAATAGAGGGAGGGCATTGAAAAACTAGAGGATTCAGTGTGTGTGCTCAGCCCGCCATAGACAAAAGCACGATTTGGAATTAGCCTCCCCAGGATTTCTTTACAAAGTTGTTGTAGCTGAACTACAACGCTAAGTGGATACAGAAAGTCTATGTATCGCGGCCACATGTGCATCAACAGGGTGGCATTGCGCGGTGCATATCTCCTATGAGAAGCAAAGTCCGTTGGTATCACTAGACTCGGAGGGCCAAACCGGAGCACGGTGGCTTGGCCTCATGCGCGGCAATGCTGAACGCGAGGATAAGAAAGGAGATTCCGAAAGCCAAGGGATGTCGGATAAGGCAGCCTTTCAAGTCATTGTCCTGGTGAGTAGTTGCTGTGCCAGGTCTTTGCGTCACCTTCGAAGTACATGGACGCATGTCCTAAACGCATATTAGAAGCGGGTTTCGGTTATCAGACACGTCTCTATCCATTACCGATTTGCATTTTGCTCCTGTTCCTCGTATCCTACAGTGAAATTTTCAATTTGTAATTGTTTATAGCTTCCGCTCCTTGATAGGGCCCAAGCATTGTGGTTTCGGGATCTGGAATGTGAGACATAGGCTAATAATAATATTTCAAAGGGTCCAAATGGAGGGCCCCGAGAAGACAACGTTACCGGACTCCTGGTCCGGTCGACGTCTACAGAATGGTCGCCCGGTTCGGTAGTCGCTGTTGATGCAGGCACTCTGCTTGCCGGCATCATCCGCACGCTGGAGCGATACATCACCGACTCGAAGGATGGAAAGGGCTTGATGAAAAAAGGACCGTTCGTCGGACTCGAACTGCCCAACGAGACTGCCCCGGCCAACGCTGCCTACATCTTCCGTGAAATCATTGGAACCGTCTTGATCACCCACCCGCACCTGGATCATCTATCGGGGCTGGCGATCAATACGCCGCTGGTAGAAGCTGGGAGCGGGCCCAAAACCGTGGCTGCCCTCCCGTCCGTCATCGCTGCGATCAAAAACCACATGTTCAATGATATCATCTGGCCGAATCTCTCGGATGAGGATGGCGGAGCCGGTCTGGTCACGTATCAGCGTTTAGTCGAAGGAGGGAATCCTCGATTCGGTCGGGGTGATGCGCGGGGCTATGTTCGAGCGTGCGAAGGCCTGTTGACCAAATGCTTGAGTGTCAGTCATGGGCGTTGCAGGCAGAAATATCACCCGGAGACCGGTCAACATCATCGCGTTAGCAGCACCATCTTCACAACGGACTCGTTGGTGTTACCTTCGAGGGGAATTCCCATTGATCATACTGAGACAGCAAGGTAGGTCTTATCTACTTATAGTTATTAATTCCAGTATATGCATCGTACGGTCAGGCTAATTCTCCCTCTTCGTAGCATATATCCCGCAACACGCTCATCTCGTCTACAAAGTCCCAGCACGAAAGAATCCAGTACCCTGGCCTCTGTTGAGAGCTCAGCATTCTTCATACGCGATCGCTCGACCGGCAGCGAGGTGATCGTGTTTGGCGATGTCGAGCCGGACTCTGTGTCGCTGGACCCTCGCAACAAGCGTGTCTGGGAGGTTGCAGCGCCCAAGGTCGCCAATGGCTCTCTACGCGCCATCTTCATCGAATGTTCCTTCAACGACTCCGTCGACGACCACTCCCTCTACGGCCATCTGTGCCCGCGGCACCTGATCGCAGAGCTGAGAGTCCTGGCCCGAAAGGTCCTTGAGCTACAACGACCACATAGAACAACAAGCCACAGAAAGCGCAAACGCGACACCAGCTCCGACAGCGGAGACCAGGTGAGCCCTCGATCGACACGCCCCCACATCCACGGCTCCATGAAATCCAGAGGAAGAAGAAGGTCCGACACGGTGTTGTCATCACTGAGTCGGAGCCGGACAACATCCTCCGCCAGAAGCTCCGGTAGTACAGCAGCAGCAGCACGGTCCTGCTTCGACTCCGGCGACCTCCCCGAGCTAGTCCATGACGAGCGCAACACGCCCAGCATCCCGGACCCCGTCGACGTTGGCGACGACGACGACGACGACGACAGATCCCACGCGGAGGATCCGAACGTGCGCGACGACGATAGTAACGCCCAGTGGGCGGACTCGAGCAGGCTACCCCTCGCGGGGCTGTCGGTCTACATCATCCACATCAAGGATACCCTGACGGATGGCCCACCGCCGGGGAATCAGATACTGCAAGAGCTCAGAGCGCAGGGTGAAGCGGCGGGACTGGGGTGCGAGTTTTATGTTCCTAAGTCCGGGGAGGGGATTTGGATTTAGTGCTGGACAAAAGGAGTTTTCGTTTTATTATCAAGGAGGGGTTAGGGGTTAGGCGGTGGCGGGGAAACGGAAATGGTATGGTACGTTTCGGTTTTTTGGATTTCTTCTTTATAAAGGACAGGAGTGTATGTCTGTGGAATGGGTTTGGTCACCTGGAATCTGGGTCTGGCAGGATAACAGCACAACGGCAACGTATATTGGTATGGTATGGTGTTACACGGTGGGCATTGGGATTAATTAACCATGGATCGGCGATCTACAGGGGGCTATCTATCTACCTATATCTATATACGGAGTTGGAGGTGGGTGTTCGGGCAAAGGACCTAACGCACTAGACTACTACCTACATGGCTAGGATAGTTGGTATGGTATGGAATTGCAAACGAGGTTATGATATTAATTAGGTTTTTTTCTTTCATGACGTCGAGTTGCATTTATACTCCTTTCCAATGGAGAGAGATAGCTACGCAGTAAGCATGTCTCAACAGAAGACATTGTTCTAAGGATACTAACCAAGGGAATATATGATATATTATCGTAACTACCTAGCTAACATATGCAAAGACATATACCTAGTATGCTAGTATATGTAATGGGATGATCGATCATCAGACACGTCAACTCACTCAGACCCGGCCTGCATCAGCTTGCGTGCCTCCGCAATGACATCCACCCACTGGGCCCCCTTCCCGCTCGGGATCCTCAACCCCTTCGCCTTCGGGGCTGCCGCCGCCGCCGTCTCTCCTTCTTCTTCTTCTCCCCCGCGCACGACCTTGGCGCCGCCATCCGTGACGTCCAGCAGGCCGACGCCGTCCCGCGCGAACGCGATGAGCGCCTCCTCGCTGCCCCACTCGCCCATCGCCGTCAGCCCGACGGGCACCCCGCTGTCGGCCAGATAGCCCGCGGGGCAGTTGATGGCGGGACACCCCGTGAAGTTGGCGAGCCACGCGTACTCCATGTTGCGGACGGAGGCCTTGCCGTCGGAGACGCCGTGGGTCAGGTCCGCGTCGCCGCCCTCGATCCTCCACCCGGCCATGGGTGTCGTCGGCGTGAGGACCACCAGCCCCGGGTGCTGCCGGAACAGATGCGCCAGGTGCGCCATGAGCAGGCTCCGCAGGCGCTGGGCGGCGATGAGGTCCGTCGCGCGCACCTGGTTCGCACCCAACGAGACGAGCACCTTGTTGGGCGCCGTGAGGCGGCGGATGTCGTCGCGCTTGACGCCCGAGGCGATCTCACTCATGATGGTCAGCACGTGGGCGCGCTGGCCCTCGGGGAGGTAGGGGATGTCGATGTCCACGACAGTGTAGCCTGCTTGGTTGCGGTAATAGTCGAGGGCGGTGTCGAAGATGGCGCGCACGGGGAGTTCGGCGCGGTCGATCCAGGCGCGGACGATGCCGATGATCTTGGGTCTCGATTTGTCGTCGTCCGGGGATGGGATTGTGGTCAGCGGGTCCGGGAAGAGGGCGGAGATGGGGTCCTCCGCCGCGGGGGCCGGGGCGGCCATGATGCGGTACGCCAGCGCCAGGTCGTCGATGCTGGCCGCCATCGGGCCGTGGACTCCCACCGTCGTCGCCAGTCCGGTCGCGGGCGCCATGGAGACGCGGCCGTGCGAGGGCTTCAGCCCCCAGAGGCCCGTGAAGGAGGACGGGATGCGGATCGAGCCTCCGCCGTCCGCTCCGTGCGCGATCGGGACCAGCCCCGTCGCGACGGCGTACGCAGAGCCGCCGGACGAGCCGCCCGAGTAGTACTCGGGGTTGTGCGGGTTTCGGGGCGTGCCGTAGTTGGGGTTGTTGTTGGTCGTGTCTGTAGTTATCAGTTAGGAGATGTTTACTTGGCCGTGGACGGAAACAGCTGAATATAGGTGGACTCAATTGGACCCCTCCTTGTAGGAAGTATAAAATAAATAGATGGATAGGTAAATAAAAAGGTGAAAACCCACCCAGCCCCAACTCATGCATATTCGTCTTCCCAATGACAATCGCCCCGGCCTCCTCCCACTTCTTGATACACCACGACGTCTCATCCCTCTCCGTGCGGAAATCCAGCCTACTCCCCAGCGTCCTCGAGTACCCCTTGAGCTGGACCTCGTCCTTCACCGCCACGGGCACCCCGTCCAACGGGCCCAGCGGCTTCCCATTCTTGTACCGCTCCGTCGACGCCGCGGCCGCCGCGCGGATGAGATCCTCCCGGGACTCGAGGAACGCGACCGCGTGCGGGCCCTCCTTGTCGCCGCCGCGCCGGATCAGCGGCAGCAGGGCCTCGACGACCGCCGTGGGCGTCAGCTCCCCGGACAGGTAGCGCGCGTGGTAGTCGGCGGAGGTGTAGTAGGCGGTTCCGTCGCCGCGGCGGGTCTTGGGCGCGGGCAGTTCACGCGGAGGTTGCTGCTGCTCGTCCGAGTCATCGAGGACGGGGACGACGGCCGGGTCGTAGCGGGGCTCATACTGGTCGAGGTGCTTGATGTCGTGGATGACGTCGAAGCCGGCGTTGCTCCAGAAGTAGTGCTGGACGAAGCTGAAGGAGTGGATGCTGGAGAAGACATGTTAGTCTGTATTCCTTTCTTCTCCCTGAAAGACCAGACAAGATGTATCCCCGTAGATAGTATATTATATACTCACATCGACGCGCCCATTTCCAACAACCGTCCCCGAAACACCGGGATCGACTGCGTCTCGTTCACGTAGGGAACGGCAGGCCCCTCGCGGGGCTGGGGGTAGTTGTAGAACCGGGGACTCATGCTCGTCTTGCTCCTTTCCCTCTTTTTCTGTTCTTTTATATATATTATTTCTCTCTGAAAGACTCGTGATCACTCAATCAACGGTCAGCATGGATTGCGCCGTCCCGGACGGTCCACGATGCTGTTGGGCTCGAGCTGCGCGCCATGTGAGCGGAGATGGAGCTGAGCTGAGCCACGGCTGCGGAGATGCCGGGCGGAGATGGGAGCCGGAACGCGGGACCGTATCGTAACAATATTCCCAGACGGCGCATTTTTTATTATTATTGTCGATATGGACGCAGTAGAGTAGAGAACATTATGATTGATAGTGGTTGGTAGAAAGCTCTGCATCCGTTATGAGAACGGAAAAGGCTGTGCTTGTCTTTCTGTGTGGACAAAGACGCTCGTGCGTGATCTACAGCAAGGTACAGACCAGAACCTCCAAAGTACTCCCGGAGGTACAGTACTAGTAAACAACTTACTGCGAGGATATTTTCTATCTTATTCATTCATCTCTATCTATCTAGAATAATAATTCATACATGATATATAGTCATTACCTGCTTCAATTCGTATTTTACAGTAGTCTACAGTTTTAACTTCACGTTAGCCACATCCAGCCCCAACGCGACGCCCGTCACCACAGCCGCGTACCCGACCAGCACGGCCATGGCTTGCATCCTGCTCGCATCGATCGTGTGCATGCTCAGATTCACCGCTCCGGTGAGCAGGTTGGCGAGCAGGAAGATGGCCAGCCCGTTCTTGTTGAACGCGGCCATGATCCGGCTGGTCGCAAACGCGCTGCGCTCCGCCTCGCTCTCCCGGTCCGGGGCCCGGTGCACGGAGGGGAAGAAGACCGTCTCCAGAAGGCAGAACAGGAGGATCTGCGCGTTGTTAAACGCCGCAACCCACAGCACGTACGGCATGTTGGCCAGGCGGCGGGAGACCGGGATCGCGGCCCCGTAGCCAAACACATGGGACGAGTTGAGCACGAAGAACACCGTCCAGACCAGCGCCTCAATCGCCAGACTCAGGAGCACGCGCTTCCTCGCCTGCTGCGGCGTTTTCGATGGTGACGTGCCCCGGGGGATGATCCGTAGGCCGGTGGCTCGGCCGGCAAGGAAGATCGCCAGGTATCCGGCGAAGGAAAAGACGCCCTCCCGGTTCTGAGAGAGGAAATCGGGGCCGCGGGGCGAGACGAGGATGTAAGCCTTCAGATCCGTAGATTCCAGAGCTACCTGGTACGCGACCGCGATGATCAGAGCGAGAATCTCGTACGATGGGATCACAGCGGTCAATGAGTGGAAGATCTCAACAAACGGAGGGAGCAGACCCAGAGTGAAGAAGAAGTTCCAGTGCACGCCATACTCGGTCACATGCTCTGCGTAGTCCAGGCCCTTGACGCTGTAGAGCCGTATCAGACCTAGGACGAGGAGGGGGATCGAGTGCCGGACCGACGCGACCAGCCTCTGCGGCAACGTCTTCCAGCGAGGGGCCGTCCGGCTCCTGAGGATGGAGCGCGCAGATACCACACCTGCGGAGAAGACAAACGACCCGACGCCCAGGTCCATGAGAGAGGTGCCCCAGTTCTCGACCTTTGCGAACCGTCGCGGGAAGACGCGGAAATCGACCGCCAAGATGGCAACGCAGGTGACCACCATCATGGCAGCACGGTAGGTTGTCAGGAACGGATGGATCGGGAAAGGATCCAGCTTATCCGCCGCCTGCCCTGGCTTCTCGGGCGCGCCATCATGAGCGGGTGGAGGACGCGGGGGCTTCGCTTTCTGGTGCCCGCGGGTCCGTTTTGGACCAAGCAGGATGAGGACTGCCGGGGAGATGAGGAGGATGTTAAGCAGGAGCGGAGCGGAGGAGTACAGCGTCGTCGCAAACAGAATCGCCATGACATTGAGCAGGAAATCGGTGATTAGAGACGCGGCGGTGTACGGAGTGAAGAAGGAGCGGCGGGATTGCAGAGCGGACCAGAGAAGGACGGAGGCCTAGGTATAATCCTCGTTAGTCTCTGTATCCAAGGAGAAGAGGGCAATTGACACTCACCGGAGCAACAAGAGTGACCAGATTGATCTCCATGATATCTCCTCCGGTCAGGTCAGAGACAAAGGCCTCCTTGCGGGCTTTGTAGTCCTTGTCCATGTCGAACTACGCGCAGTGTTGGACGGCAGAGCCACGCCAGCCGTCACGCTTCCAACGCCTGATCAAGAGATTTGGGACCTGAGAGAGATCATGGGGTGAGATGGGATGCTGTCCAGGCAAAAGGACAGATATTGACAATCTGCGGTTCTGAAAAGGCCACGGAGCACGATCTGGACGTCATGAGTCGCGCGGCCCGCGATTCCCGTCCGCCCCGCAGCAGCCCTCCTTCTTTTCCTTGTCCAGTACGGGCACGTTCAAGAAACCACCGGTAGAATACCAGACAGCATACCAGAGCTGCTTATTGTCCACATCTCTGTCTAGGAATATCCCGAGGGAGCGTGGTCTTGTCAAACATTCGTGGTTATCTTCCCCCCTACTGTACTGCCCCAGGTCTGCCATGTAGGACTTTATGTTTTTCACTTCCAAATTGTCCCTTTTCTCCGTTGACTTCTTACTCCGCTTTGATTTCTGTTAAATGCCTTGGAAGGCAGGAAGATATACTGCAGGGCAGATTTTCGAAACCACCCGGTCTGAAAACAGGCATGCACATAGTGCGTATTCCATCTTTGGGATGTTCTCGAGCCCGGATACAGCGAACTCTACCGAAGCGGACAGGCATGGACTCAAGACTGCCATATTGTTCGAGACGAACACTTCAGCGGCCCAATGAAAATGGCCCCTGGTTGGCGCAACACCCGACAGACGCGAACACGACGGCGCTTGGGGCCGGATGCGAGGCGCCGGAGTTCCTTCTCCAGCTCCGGCTTCTGGAACACGTTTTTGTTTCCCAACAACAACGCCGGTGACTCTGTACATTATTTTGGATTGGCTGCGCGAGTCTCTGGTTGATATCCTCGCTCCCGTTGTGGGGCTTCAGAGTATTAATAGCAATGGACAAGAAAGATTCACGGCACGAAAGAGGTAGCTACAGCATGGCTGCAGTGCTATGCCATGTTTTGCGGCGCAGCCGCGCAGGTCTTCACAGCTGCCCCTTCATCCACCACCATGGAGAGCTTCATTTACCGTCTCTTAATTACGCTGAGTGAATTCTTTTGATTTTCAGACATACTTCGTACTCAGCTGAAGTTCGTTAACAGTCTCACATAGAAGCATGATTGACCGAACCTCTGTGAAAGCCAACGGATATCGCCTTGTCGGTTGCTTCGGACCTCGGAGAATGTTCTGGCGTCGTCCCTCTAACTTTCGCAGGGCCCTGCAGTCCATTCTCGTTTGGGTAGAGTGCTGTTTTCTTCGGCGCGCTTTGCATGACGCCTGTCCAGGTCGTCCCGGGGGAGGAGTAGATCACTGGTTCAATGTGCCCATCTGCCAATCTACGGCTTCAAAGTTACTGCGCCGCAAAGTGACTATTCCCAGGCGAGGCATTTTGGACATGGGAGCTGCCGCTCTCCCAGGTCTGGCGCTCAACCAATCACCCTTGCTCTTCTTCGAGGCCGACGTCCATAACGTTTGCTGACTTTTATCCGCCTAGGATATTGTTTTGTCCACCCTGTAATCTTTGCTTCAAAGAGAATTATGCGGGAGTACTGTCTCCGCGCTAACTCGGACGAATGCTAGAGATACTGTGTATGTGAGGGTTCGAGATTTGCTATCATCGGCGGCGGAGTGTCTGAGAGCTCAGCTGAGCGCTGATGATAAGACGCAAAATATCTTTGCGCTGTCAGGATTCACCCGTCTCTGAGCCGCGTGGCTGAAGCGCGGCGGCAGTCCACTCCGTACGCAGTACATCGCTTCTCAGGCCCCAGAATCCATCTGGGGTTAGTGATCTCGAAATTCAATCATCATTGGTGCGGTCGCCTCCAGACCTAAATCTTAGAATTGCTCCTCCGCATTTGGCTTCTTCTTGAATGGCATCCAGGCGTCATTGATGTCTTCTGCTTGGAAGAGCAAGGCCTATATCAGCGTCGATGCTGCATTCTACATGTACATGGTATCTTGGGACAGTTATACCTGGGCTCCTCTTTACCCAGTCCGCTCTCGCTCTTCCAGCGCAACGATGCCCTTGTGCTTTTCGATGGAACGGCCCCTGGTCAATAATGAATACATATACTCAGGGACTCCTTCCACTTCTAGTTGGCAAAAGACCATCTTGTGTCTTCTTGTTTTGCCAGGATCCTGTTGGGGGTCGGCCATAACTGAAGCAAACCCACGACGCTCTCTCACTGCAGCACGGTTACCGGCGGCATTGAAGATATGTGCCTGCGACCAGGCTTCAAGATATGGCCTATGCGGACGTCTCGAGCACTTTCTCTGTATTCCACGTGGAGTAGGAGTACAACCCGAGAGACAGGTTCGGATCCGCAACCGCGTGCTGGCCCACCAAGTCATCTGCACCAGCCCTCAATGCTGGATGATCGATGGCGAGCACCAAGAACGCGGCCTCTAGCCTCGAACCAGGCTCTCTCCAAGTAAAAGCGCAACGATGGCCTGGAAGCGGCGCGGCTGCCTCTCCACAGAGAGCTTCATGCCAATTAGGAACCCCCCACGGATCTTTCCGAGCTGTCTAGCCCGGTCGGCCCCAAAATTCAGTAGGGGCCGTCTCCCATGGCGTCGGAAAGATTCTGCCCTGGAAGGTCCCAGTAGTGACGCGGTGCTACGGAGTAGACTCAGTACACACCGACGGACCGGCATATGTGTTATTTAAGCACTGTACACAGTAACCGGTATTCAACTCGAAGAAAAATGGTACAAGCATGGGACTGATTCGTTCTGAACGTGTCACTCTCCAGTGCATACAACACTATCTCTCATTTTCCATTCTCTTCGAATATCCCTGTTTCCTTGACAGACTATCACCTTAGGCCATTGCTCCCCACTTCTGCCGTGCGATTTCCACGCATCTGGAACAGCCATAGCTGCGTGGTTGTTAAGTTCTTCCACATCGCTGTATACATACTATCTATTGTCAACAGAATCGCTGTCACTCATCTCAGCTCCCTACTTCTACATCAGCTACCGTGATGTCCACAGTTCCTGGAAGGTCGACGAGAAGTACCCCGACAGACGGCAAGACCCAAACGAATCAAAAAGCGGCGAGCCCGGGGAGGACGATCATTGCTGGTGGAAGGAAACGAGAGTCGCGGGCCGGCACTCGCAAGGTCACCTCCCTGACCCCAGAACAGCTGGAGAGGAAGCGGGCGAACGACCGTGAGGCACAGAGGACCATCCGTCAGCGGACCAAGGAGCATATCGAGCGGCTTGAGCGCCAAGTGGCCGAGTTGCGCGCAAAGGGCGAGCAATTCGACAACATCCTGAGACGCAACGCTGCTTTGGAGGCGGAGATTGCTCATCTGAGACATCAACTGGCCATGGTGATGAACAGCAGACCGCTGTATTCTGTCGATGGTAAGAGCGCATCCCGTCTCTGAACGGATCCTTTACTTCTTCTATTCCTCAAATCCGATCTCTGCTTTTCTCGAGATGGGTTGCGTTGATGGACCACGGATACATGATGCATTGTATACATATAGAAGGATCCCGTCGCTCATCCATCGCCTCTGCTGCCCCGAGCATTACTATGCCCTCCCAATTCACCGCTCCCCACCACGAGGGCGTAGATACAGCCCCGTCGATCCCATCGACATCCGGCCGGATGTCATTATCGCACGACTGGCAGTCCTACGACAGCCCGACGCCTTCTTCCAACGACGTTGAGCCATACGTCCTCCAAGACGACTCCATCCCTCCGGCCCCTGCAGGAGTCGATCACCAGTCGTCTCTCAGCCCGGTGGTGACGACGCTCGCGCGGAATCACCAGATGGGCTTCAGCGGGCATCTGTCGACGAGTCTGGAACCCTATCCGCAGATACATCCTCATTCCCATTACCAAGCTCACGTTCCGGCTCCGCCCAAGCAGGAACACAATCATCCAATTGCGCCTTATGTGCCGGGACAACGGTCTATGTCGGTGCCTACGGTAGCAAGGTTCGAAAGAGGAGGAGGAGGCCCTGTGACATCCCATGTGCAGAGCTCAACCGAACTACACGAGCCGCAACAGCCCGCCACGATATCCCCGCAGGGACACCTCCAGCTTGCTAATTACTCCTGGGGACCGCCGCCGCCGCCGAGCTGAACGGGATGTATTCCTAAAACTGCGAGAGACTTTCAAGTCAAAGTCTTGGGTGCAAAGAAAGTTCCCGTCGATACTTTCCACGCGTGGTACACCGCAGCCTTGCATCCGAGGGAGTTGCTCTGATGATGGAGCAGGCACTATTACTAGGTAGTGATTGGCTTCTTGTTTGCCATTTACATAACAGCAGTTTTTCAACTTCCAGCATGATGCAGATATCTTTGCTAGCGCTGCTGCTGCTGATGACGTTAATTTATTACTCGCGGTGACTGTGTCAAGTATTCTATCGGTCTACTATTCGGTCTATCCGTGTGCGCCATTCAGGCCAATCAGCAAGCAGCTTCTATAGTCTACAGGTCTGTGTTTCGTTTCCAACACTGCAGGGTGTGGGTACAAGGTACAGTACCTACACAAACACACAAACATATACAAGACCACTTATCCTCTCCAAACGAAGGAGAGAGGACAGACGAACGGACGGACGGAGGGAAGGGGAGAAAAAAGAAAGAAAGAAAGAAAGAAAGAAAGAAAGAAAGAAAGAAAGAAAAGGAGAGCAAACAAGCAAACCGCGCCTCAAAAGTTGAGTCAAACATCCTGTGCCGTTCGGATCGGACCCAACTGAATTGATTGCATGGGAATCAATTATCAAAAATGGGACTTCCGTTTCTTCGTTTCGTTTCTGTGTATGTACAGTACTACTGTACATAGGGACTGATCTCACGTACTATACATACAGTACGTGTCCAGTTCGAGGAAGACAAGGGGTGGGGAAGGGGGGTGGATGGGGTAGGTAGGATACATGAACGGACTCTTCAGATGATATCTATGAAGGGAGGTCTGTATCTCTGTCCCTTCCTTACTCACTTACTCAAGAACTCTTTCTTTTGTTTGTCTCTGTCTCAATTATGCATTCCCATACCATACCATACCATAAAGATAAGTGATTCCTATGAAGGAAAAATCCTTCTTGTCTGTTGGCTGCCCGGGTGTACTGTACCTTCTCCTCTACTTTGCTTTGATTTGGCATGCCTTTTTTTTTCCCCATCTATGTTGGTATGTATGTTGGATATCCACTATGCACTGTATGTACTGTACATACTACGAAGTAGTTAGGTAGTTACCACATGGTGGTTCAGCAGTCGCATTTAAAAGATACGAGACAGGAAATTAAAAGAACTGGGGTTAATTGGATTTGATTTTTTTTTGCATAACCTCAACCGGACCAAAGTTGATGGATACCTATTACTATCATCATTATTGTTTATTAGTACTGCATGCCTTCTTAAGTTTAATTAGGGGAAAGAAGCATTCCTGATTTTCTTGGAGCCTCAAACGGGCCCCGTTTCCTCGTTTTCATTTCTATAGCTATCGAATAGTCTGGAGAGCCGAAGAAAATAATCCATACACCGATATCCATGTCATAGTAATAGCATCATATCCACCAGAAGAAAGGAAGAAACAAAACCAGTACACATCCACTCCCATCTCTATCAGATTCCCTTTCTTTTTGTTTTTCTCATCTTACATGGATCCCAAGTCCCACACGGCACATTACAAACGGGAAATCAATTCACCGCGTATACGCCTTCTGCAGCTGCTTCGCGATGGTCTGCAGCTGGATGTTGCTCGTGCCCTCGTAGATGGCGCCGATCTTGCTGTCGCGGAACATCTTCTCGGCGATCCCCTCGCGCACGAAGCCCATGCCGCCCATCCACTCGACGGCGGAGCTGGCCACGCGGCCCGCCACCTGCGACGCGTACAGCTTCGCCATGGCGGCGTCGGTGACAAAGTCCTGGCCGGCCTCCTTCTTGCGCGCGGCGTTGTAGACCAGGGCCCGCGCGGCCGAGATCTCGGTGTAGGCCTGGGCGAGCTGGTGCTGCATGCCCTGGAAGGTGCCGATGAGCTGGCCGAACTGCTTGCGGTCGTTCCAGGCGTAGCTGCCTTGGTGTTAGCACCCGTTTCGTCGAGGTTTAAACCGGATGAAGGGTGTCATCAGCCAGGTAGTAGAAAGGCACTTACCCAGCAGCGTTCTCCCAAGCGCCCAGGGCCAGACCGGTCATCTGGGCAGCGATGCCGATGCGGCCCTCGTTCAGGATGCTAATGGCGTACTTGTACCCCAGGCCCTCCTCACCCAGCAGGTGGCTCTTGGGGATGTGGACGTCGTCGAAGTTGAGCACGCAGGTGCTGCTGGCGCGGATGCCCAGCTTCTTCTCCTTCTTGGCGATGCTGAACCCGGGCGTGCCCTTCTCGACGATGAAGGCGCTGATGCCCTTGTACCCCTTGCTGGGGTCGAGGTTGGCGAAGACGACGAAGATGCCCGCCTCCATCGAGTTGGTGATCCACATCTTGGACCCGTTGAGCTTGTACCCGTCCGCCGTCCGCTCCGCCTTGGTCTGCAGCGCGAAGGCGTCCGACCCGGACGCGGGCTCCGACAAGCAGAACGAGCCCACGGTGCCCGTGGCCAGCTTGGGCAGCCAGGTGCGCTGGGCCTGGGCGTCGCCGTACCGCATGATGATGGTGTTGACGAGGGTGTTGTGGACGTCGACCATGACGCTGACGCTGGGGTCGACGCGGGCCAGCTCCTCGATGGCCACGATGGCCGCCGTGAAGTTCATGCCGGCCCCGCCGTACTCCTCGGGGATCTCGATGCCCATCAGCCCTTGCTCGAACAGCTGCTCCACCAGGACGGGGTCCATGGCCTCCGCTTCATCCATCTCCCGGACTTTGGGGCCGACCTGCTCCTGGGCGAACTTGGAGACCTGCTCGGCCATCAGGGCCTCGGTTTCGGTCAGCTGGGTGATCGGGGCGGGGGTGAGGGAGGACAGGTCGACATCCCGCCGGCGGGGGGTGGTAGAGAAGGTGCGGGCGCTGATAAGAAAAGAAAGGGACATGCCATCAGTATCGCACAGCAGTATAGACAGAGCTGGAATGCAAGGGAGGCAATTGAGAACAATACCATTGTAGCGACCGAGACGGGAGGGTCCGTCTCGCGGAGAACAGAGCGGAGGTGGCGGTGCGGGACACCGGCCGCAGCGTGCGGGCAAGGGAGGCCATTGTGGGAAGGAGAGCACGGGAGAACAGGAGAGACTGAGATCCGAGGAGATCAAGGAGCTCTGGACTGACGCATGGAAGAGAGACGACGGCTCCCTTCTAGATAAGTATTTATACTTGACGTTGCAAGGTCACGGACGCGGGACGACTTGCGGGGACCCCAGACGAGGCTCGGGGGCGGCGACAGCCTCGGTTAACCGCGGCGCCTGAGACCTCGGCGCGACCGACCATCGGCCTGGAGAGATGAGAGAACAAGAGGCTCTGAAGGGACGGATCGATGCTCTTGGCAGCTGTGAGCTTCTTTGAGCTTGAAGGTTATTTTGTAGAGCAACGCGGATCAGGTCTGCGGCTCTCTCTCTCCCCACACACTGGCACCATCTGCTGCAGCAGAACACGTGAAGTGGCAGCGAGATGTAGCGTGCCAGGAAGAAACACGATGCACACATGGGATGGTCACTGGCGTTGTTGAAGAGTATGACGCAGGAGTACCATTGGTAAGCAGTGATGTTGGCACGTCCCTACACAACCACCACGAACATCACCCTCATCGCGGCGTCGATCGGTCCTGTCTATGGCGTAGTTAGCACCGTACACAATGGTAGCTATACGCAGTATAGTTGGGTGCAGTGGTACCGTGACCGGGGTTTGTCTGCAGACTGCCAGACGATCGACCGGAGATAGAATTGGATTGCAATTCCTGCAAGGATAGTAGTCTGTATGCACCTTGCTATGCTGGGTGATGCCTTTAAGGTGCGATGGGTTTTTCTGGTAGGCTTCTCCCCGATGGAGCGTTAAGCATCGTGAGACGCCCGCCCGGGCCTTCGGGTTGTCGCCGAGCTGTCACTACGCAGAGCTTCCCCCGTGTCGGTACGGAGTCGCTTTGCTGCTGCTCCTCCTTCTCCTAGCCAAGGACTGTGTACTCCTCTCCAGGTCCAGACCCGTCACTCCTGACAAGACTCTGTCGATGTGCACTCCGCAGAGCTGTCAACAGTCCAGGATACCGTGTTCTCTTGGCCTCCTGGGTCCTGATGGCCGCCAACCGTCGACCGCCCGGCGCCGTTGCAGGGCGTACTAACAGCTAGCACCTCCAACACCTAAAAAAAGCACGTCAATAGAGCTGGGCGCGATGAGTCCCTCTTCCCCTTCCCCCACGGCTGGCCGGACCTTGTCCGCTTTGCCTTTTGTCCAGATGTCTGTTCGTCCTGCTGGTCGCTCATCGTTGTCCGGAGACATGCGCCCGTCCACGGCGGATTCCATCGAAGCTGATGTGGGTAACAGCTTCCAGCCAAGGGCCTTCTTCTCCGCGTCGCCGACTGACCTCTCGCGCCAGGGCGACGATGCAAGCGATTTCACCATGGACGAAACCTCCACCACAGACACGGCCTCGGTGGTCTCCGACGTACGAAGATACTAGTGCGTAGGCGACACTGCCATCATGGATCGCTTATCTAGTGCTAGATAGGATAGTCGCTGATATCAGCCCAGTTTTGAGGTATGTGCAGTAGATGATAATAGATGACACTGCTGCAAATTCAGAGTGCTAAGAATCGCAGAATGGACGCCGGTACCATGCATATCAGGCAGGCAAGTACCTCTGGGTATGAACTCATTTCCCCCGCGAGGCAAAGCGCATGTCAATGGGCAACTAGAGACCGCAGACTCATAGTACACCCATTCTGGAAAAAAAAAGCCCAATGATGAAGAGGAGCAGAATCGATTAGACCTGGTCAGATGCCATCCCCCCCGCGAAGAAGGCAGTCCGGTCATGAGATGCTGACTCCGTGAGAAGTTTCATTACATCAACTTACTTGTCCCCGACGGCGCCCTCTATCTGGCTCCAATTGAATCCGAACCAAGACACGTGCTCGATGTTGGAATTGGAACAGGTATCAACGTGGCGCCACAGGCTTTGTATTCTACTACCGTTTACTGAGTGCAAATAGGTATCTGGGCTCTCGACTTCGCGGAGTAAGGATGTTCTCAGCAGACTAGGCCACGGGTAGCGACGTACTGACGCCTTGAAAGTCAACATCCGAGTCCGCAGATAACAGGTATCAGTCCTGACGCTCTTCCTTTGTCTTCTACGGCTGACGGCACCAGGGGTCGACCTGAGCCCGATCCAACCATTATGGCAAGAAAACCTTGACCTCTGGCTCACTTGATGTTGAACTCACATCCCCAGGGTATCGAACTGCAACTTCATCGTAGATGATGTGGAGCTGGACTGGTCATATATGGAAGTCAGAAATTCGATTTCATTCACGTGAGGGGGATAGTCGGCTGCATTGCCGACTATGGCCGCTTCTGCAGTCAAGCTTTCGACCATCTTACGCCGGGCGGCTGGGTTGAGGTGCAGGAGTACGAGGCGCTGGTCCGCAGCAACGAGCCCTGCGACGAGTCAAAGATGAAGCACACTAATGAGTGGGCTCGACTCATTCACCAGGCCACCGCGAGTATCGACAAGCCAATCCTAGTGGACGCCGGCTTTGAGGGCGTCACGGAGATGGTCTACAGGCTGCCCTTCAGCACCTGGCCCAAGGGCCCCAAGCTCAAGGAGATCGGGAGATACCAGCTAGCGCAGATGCTGCAGGCAGTGGATGCTGCGTCGCCGGCTGTCTTACGCGCATCCTGCACTGGGATCCCGCTCGCATTGAGCGCCTGACAACGGCCGTGAAAAAGGAGTTGATGGATAGGTCGTTGCATTTGTATTGCAACCTTCATTTCGTATACGGTAGGAAGCCGACGGCATGAACGGCGGGATTTTTTTTTTTCATCGTCGAAATGGACTGCACATGCCGTCTCGCCGATGCAGCCAGTTCGGGTCGCCAGTGGATAGCTGGAGCCTATAGTTCAGACGCATGGGGAGGTTGATGGAGCTGGATGTCAATGGCAGGGCAAGGCATACTAATGCCAATTATGATTATGATCGGAGACGCTGTGGGAGACAAAATTCAGCACTGCTCCCTGTGAGACAGCATCGGTCTGAGAGCTGTTTGAAATGACAATAACAATGGATAAAAATATGCTTCTTCCATCTTGATTCCGGAACTACGGAAAGAAGGGAGAGAATGTTCTCGACTCGGCATGACCTGTAGATCCTGCGCGGAGGGCACCGTAAGGTGTTCACAAGACAAGTCCCGTGTAGAGAGCACAGCGGGCGCCCGCCACAGCTCCCTGCCAAGGCAGGGCGGTGCGTGGATCGTGGCGCAGCAGCGCGGGAACCTCCGCCAAGACGTCCCAAAGGGACGCCCCCCGTGGCGCCGGGCTGGGCGCTTATATCCTCTTAAACACACCCTCCCCCGTCCGTCCTCGACTTTTCCTTTTCGCCCTGTGTTTTACGCTTCAGGAGTCGTTTTCTTTGTTGTAAGAAGCATCTTTTTGGAGTAGGTTCTTTTGTTGTTGTCTGTCTACCTTCCTGCACCCCACGACGTCATCATAAACCCCCCGCATTCCTCCCCGCCCCGCTACCGGTATATCGTCTCCTAAAGTCTCCAAAGGAATCTTATCAGCGACTCTGGAATTGCTTTTGCGCACGGTCGCAGAGCTGAAATCATGTCCTCCACGCTCCATGACCCCCGCCTTCTCTACAGTGTCAACAACATCCGTGCCTACCACCTGCAGAATGGCGAGGAGCAGGATCTCACGCCGTCCGGTCCTCAGACCCTCTCCCTGTTGATGGTTCCGACTTCCTCCAGTTACCCTGGCTTCTCACAACCACAGGGCCAAGCTCAGCCACCGGAAGAGGACTTCTATCTCCATCTGCATCTGCCCCCGGAGCTGGACATGCCCCTGCCCGCGACAACCCAGATCTACCACCAGCCACCCACCAGCTACTTGATTCCACGTTGGGATCTGGGCCCCGATGCAGGCGCCTTTATACGCATCCAGTTTCCGCCAATCGGTACAGGACCGGGCAAGGTGACTCAGGAGGACGTTGACACGTTCGAGACCATTCTCGCGCAGTGCACAGCGTTCCTCGAACGCGCGGCTCCGCCCAAGGGAAACGCGCCTTATAACCCAGCGGACTATGCTCCCGGGGAGGGTTACATCTCATCTTCCGACTCTAAGCCTGGGAGTTCTCAGCCCGGGGGCTCTCATGGGCAGATCGTGCTCGTAGATGAAGAGGACGGGAGCGTTGTCGGTGAGCTGACCGATGGATATAAGATTGTGGAGAAGCCTGACGTGAAGCCTGGTTCGAAGAGTGAGGCAATATTTCACATACTATCATTGTCATGACCTCTTTGCTAATGACATGCTTTTTTAGCTCCGGTTGAGATTCAGCTCCCCGCGGAAGGCGAAGGCAATCTGATCAGCGTCAGCAATGCTTCCGAGGAGTATCTCCGCATGGCACAGCATCCGGCATATAAAGACTCGACGCTCGTCCAGACCTCTGCCATGGCGTCCCGCCTGATCGTCACGGGTTCAAACTATATCGCCAACGCCTTGATCAGCGGGGCTGATGCCTTCACGAAGAAGACGAAGCCGAACCCCAAGCCCGTGACGTTCTCGCCAGCTACGCAGACACGCCTCCGCAAGATAAACACCTTTTCACAGACCGCAGCGGATCTTTCCGCCAAGACGGTCGGCCAGGTGGGAAAGTACGCTCAGAATTTCGGCGCGTCTCTCGCCCGACGCAAGGAAAATGGCAGGGAGAAGGGCTTCGACAAGGACGGGAAGCCGATCAACTACAAACCCGGCATCCTGAACAAGTCCCTGATCGCCCTATCCACGTTGACGGACGGCATCGAGCAGGGCGCGCGGAATGTGCTGAGTTCTGGCGCCGCAGCTGCCACCGCGATAGTCGGCCACCGCTACGGACCGGACGCCGGCGCTGCTGCTGCGGACATTGCCGGCGGAGTCAAGAACGTCGCCCTGGTGTACATCGATGCCTCTGGTGTGAGCCGCAAGGCGATCCTCAAGTCCGTGGCGAAGGGGATGGTGATCGGACGCTTGCGCGACGGGAAGCAGGTGGTCGTTGGCGGCGGCGACGGCGGTCAGGTTTCCCTTGCGGCACCTGGCGGGACGAGCCCGGGGAGTGACCCTCGGGCTCGCAGCCGGAGCCCTGCTGCCTTCGGCGCTCGCGAACCGGCCGCTCGACGTCCATCGCCGGTCCCTACGCCGCCCCCAGCATACGGAGCCGCAGGTACCAGCTCTTTGAGCGGCACTCCGGTGTCTAGCGGAAAGCGCTAGAATGGTATTTGGGCATACATGTCAACTGCATATTCTTGAAGATGCCGCTGGTAATTGTAATGTTTTCTTGGTATAGACGGATCGGTATCATGGATCAAGTCTCTTCATGTTCTTGATATGATTTGGTTTTGTTGGTTACTGCATGGGATATATTTGGATGGCCTGCTCTGATGCTATGAGATGATCTACGCACGGAATGGATGAAGGTTTCTATAATCTTGTTTTCTCACTTCGGTCCGATTTCTCGGTCTTTTCCGTCTTTCGGGTTTTACACTGCACATGCGATGTCCGGGTCTGAGATGTGTGTATGTAGGTGTACACCATTTGCAATGAAGGCGCTAAGTCTATATGTGTTATGCATGTGTGCTGGACCTATGAGAAATGGGTAGACCTTGTGAGCATATGTATATATATCCATGGATAAAAAAAAAATCTGGGGACTAACGTTGGAGATATCCCCTGAAGACTGAGTACGTAGGGATTTACCGTGAATATTCATGTCATATCTCCCTTTTTTTTCTTATGAACTCCGAAAGTTCAAGCACCGCTGATTGCTAATATATATATATAACCGCAAGCGAAGCTGTCATAAGCGGCAAGTTGAAACAGTGATTTTTATATTTTATTATTTTTCAGGTCATGGTCATGAGATACGCTTCTTCCTTCCCTTCTTCGTCTTCTCTACCTAGGTAGGCTATCGCATCGATGCAGAAGAAGGTATGGTATGGTATGGTATAGCCTGCACCAGCAAGCAAGCAACCTTGGCACCCACTTATCATACCCTACCCTATCCATACCTTAGGTAGGTACAGTACATGTACCTAGGTATGGTAGGTAGGTATATGCTCACTCACATGGACGAGTCCGGTCTAGTAGGTAGGTAGCCCTCCAACTTCTTTTCTTTCCTCTTGACCTTGACCTTGACCGCCCGTGCTGAGGTCGAAAAATTGCAGTTCTCGTCTCAAAACAAAACCACGGACCATGATTGGATGGATATATACTTCGAGGTACGGCGGTACCTACCGTTAGTGCCGTACCCGGTGACCCAGTCAGACCCAGACCCAGTCCCAGTCCCGGAGACCCAGTGATCCAGTAGTGATCCAGTCCCGGTCCCGGGCCCGGATGGCGTCTGTTTCGAGTCTAGGTGTCTGGCCCTGGCTCTGGGAGTTGCCAACACAGCTATACATATTGAACTTTCCCTCTACGGAGTAGTAGTAGTAGGGAACCGGGATAGTGGGACGGGTGAGTTGCCCGCCACTATCATGGACGGTACAGTACAGGACAGTTTTACTGGGTCGGGGGCGCGCATCTTCGTACAGTAGTGTGGTGATTTAATGATTACTACTCCGCATTTTCTAATGAAGAAAAAGACATGAAAAGTTCAGCTGTGGTGCGGTGCGGTGATATATGTTTTTGTTATGTCATGCTATGCTGTGCTATGGCCTCTCTGTGTCGATTTTTTTTTTAAAAAAAAAGTTTGTATGGTGTATAGCCTTGCGATTCTGCAAAAAGTCGGACGGCTCCGCATGCACGTACACAGTACATGTAGGTCAGGCCAGTAGTGGTGGGTAGTAGCAGGTACTAGGTATACAGTACATACCTAGGTAGGTAGGTAGGTAGGTAGGTTGTGGAGGCGTCGATCTGGTGACTGTCCAATGATACCTAAGATGATGCAGATGAAGAGAATCACGAGAAGAATGTCTGGGGAAATAACGGAGAATAATAATATGCCTGCATAGGTATCTGCATAGGCATCTGCATCATCGGAAATAAACCGAGGAGAAGAAAAAATTGCAATCCTTGGCCCGATTATCCCGATTATTTATTTTGTTTAGGTGGGTATAGAGGATTTGGGTAGGTATGGGGCGCTGTGGGCGTCGTTGCTGCCAGACAGGCAGACACTTGCGGATCTTGGACGTCTGGTCGGGTGAGGTTCAGGGCGTTAGGTACCTAAGGTAGAAGTCAGAAGTCAGGCTTGCTTTGCTTTGTGGTTCTGGCTGCCAGCCAGAAGACCACAAGGCGAACGGTAGTTGTTTGCAAGTTGCGGTTGCAAGGTTTTGGCTGAGACTGGGATTATCTATTAGTATTGTGGTGGGTTAGTTGAGTTTGTCAAGCTCAGCCACGTCGGGCTGGTTCATTCAATATTGTGTTTGATAGTAGTCAGACGGGTGGTTAGACTATGGTAGGTAGTGAGTTGGACGCATCCTGGGTAATAATAATAACCCGAGCGTCGTCGCACAGAAGCATGGAAATTTCGAGATCCCGACTGATCCTCAGGGTCTGCCTGGGTAAAGAGTCCTAGTGAGCCAGGCTAAAGTAAAGAGTCCAGTCCAGACAAGGATCGAAAAAACTTGAAACATTGACAAGGCGTGTTTTGTGTTTGAGCCTTAAGCTGGCCAGCTCAGTCGGTAGTCAGTGTCAGATGGGTGGAACTGGAACACCCCCGAAATGGGCATTATTTGTTTTGTGTTTTTGTTTTGTTTCGTAATATTTTTTTAATAAAAGGTTCTGTTTTTTTTTTTTTTTTTTTTTTTTTTTTTTTTTTTTTTTTTTTTTTTGTTTGGCAAAGTCCAACGGCCAGTTCTAGCCCTCGCGGTCGAGGCTCGAGCTGTCAAAAGACCTGCGAGCGTGACTGTGTCGGGCGTTTACTCCGGACACCTGCGACCACCGGTGCGGTGTGAAGGTGGTCTGGCAGCTAGGCACGAGATCCAGATGCAGATTCGGGACCGACGAAGGTTACTGGTCGGGGTTGTTGTGCGAGATGATCGGATCTGGGTTAATGCAGCTTGGCGGCACGGTCGAGGCGCGATTGGGTGTCGAGGCTGCTTGGGTCTGGGGACGCTGGACCAGGGCAAGGGAAGCCGGAGGATTTGCCCTGCCAGGCTTGCCCTGCAAACGCGTGCGGTTTTATTATTATTTTACATGCACGGAGTCCAGAAAGCGGACGGAGCGTCGCCGAGAGCTGGCTAGCAGCCGATCGATGTGGCCAGGAAAATGTCCCGATCGAGATGTCGACCGGAGCGTTTGTCAACCGATCGATTTATAGATCATCTCCGGGCGGATGGCAACGGGACCGGGATGCAGAGAGGGCGTCCGGAAATGAGATGGGAACCCGAGGAGGGGGACGCAGGAACCCTTGGATTCCGACTGGGATGGTGACTGCGCAGCCCCCTGGGGAACGCTTCGTTTCCCGCTGTGGTCGCGTCTGGCAGGGTTGTAGGGTGTAGGACGATGGGCCCTGTGGCGGGTGCCTGACCGCAAAAGGCAGTTCTTTCTGTCCCACGCAGGGCGGTGTATGTACAGGACAGTTACATGGAGAGGAAGGGAGGTGCCTGGTGGTGTGCAGATGCCTTTCTCCTCACACCCTGAGGCGGCTCGACTGTCCAGATAGAACTCGGTACCGTAGATACAGTACAAATGACCTGGATCTGGGAGGAGGTCGAGAGATGGCTGATGATCGATATCACGGCGACGATCGCGGGCGGGCTGAAACAGGCGAAAGCGCAACGGCGCCAGGCAGCCCCTTTTCGCCGCACCGCCCGTGGCTGGGCAGCTCCGGCGCCGGAAAAAGGCGTCGGCGATCGTCGCTCTGAGGACAACCTCACCTCGTCCCTGGGTATGGCCGCCGGACGGGACCCTGGGCGCGCGACCCGGGCAGGCAGCGTCCGGCGCCCGCAAGCCGTGGTGCGCGAGCCTGAACCATACCAGGTATCAGCATCAGCATCAGCATCAGCAGCTGCATCTGCTTGTCTCTCCCAGTGTCGATCGGGATCCGCCTGCTGACCGCAGGTTGACATGCGCGACGCGCTGCCGCCCTAGTGAGCTGGTCAGCGCCCAGCCAGACCCGCCTGCCCCCCCAGCCAAACCAAACAACACGCCGTCTCCGTCCCCGTCCCCGTCCCCGTCTCCAATCGAGCCTCGTCCCGCGCCCAGCGATCGCAGACTCTCCCGCAATCGCCCTCCTCTCTCTTCCTCTCCTCCCTCTTCTTCTTCCCTCCCCAACCCCTCCTCCTTCCAACGCCAAGTCATCCCCTCGCGATTACGACCAGGCCGGCTCGCCGGCTTCTCCAGGTCTTCCACCGCGTTTCTGGACCCCTCCCCGGCGTCCCCCCCGCTCGCGTTCCCCCCCCCCCCCTCCGTTTGGCTCCTGTCGATCATGCTCCTCGACCCGGCTCGCCTCCAGCGTCGTCAATTCCATCCACTGCCTTGAGCCCGTCAAGCGCGTCGGAGCCTCCGTTCAGCGGTCGAGTCGTCGTGTCAATCGCGTCTGACAAAAGAAAAAAGAAAACACTTAGTTCGATTCCGTCCTCGATTTGTCACCCCTGCCTGGAAAAACAAAGTCCATATCCACCTCCACCGCCCACGCGTCGCTACACCACAGTGGAGAACAGCCGGCAGAGGTGACAAAACAAATTAGAGACATTCTCTGCAGAGCAGGCGTCTACGATTGAAACTCCATTTCTGTTCAGCAGCAAAAAAAGAGTACAGTTTTCACGACGGGTCTGGTCTGTCTGCTGGCCGTGGCCTGGTGTCCCGCGTCGTGCTTGCTTGCTGCACCTGGACCACCTCGTCTCTTGATTTCTCTCCTCTTCACTACTCCCGTTTGTCAGTACTCCCTCAGATCAAACCCATGAAGATCTCCCGCGTTCTATCAACCCACCTCCCGAGTCTCAGCTGACAATTCTTGGAGGCCAACAGCTGTCTTGGCGCAACTGTCTGGTACACGAGCTATTGCCGTGAGCAGTAGTCCCGCCTTTTCTTCTTTTTCTCTGTTTCTGTCTTTCACATACACCCTCTGGAGGGCTTTGACGTGTACAGCTTCAGACGCACCGTCGGACATAAAACGATCGACTGAACGAGCGATCATCTTCCACCCTCGCGTCCTCGAGTGAGAGAGGTTGTCCAAAGGTTGTCCTCGACAGTCGCGCAGCATCCCCCTGCTGCGCCTTCAGTAGTGTTGAAGGTATGTCGTCTGCTGCTATGCAAACGGCCCCCCAAGAGATTTCCAACCCTTCTCCCCGATCCCGTCACGCCCGTCGATATTCGACCACCACGTCGCAGCAGTCCAACTACTCGCTGCAACCCCCCAATGCGTCGCCCCCGCAGCCGTCGCGGCGTCCGGGTCGCCAACAGAGTGCAAATGGTGTGACGGCCGGCTCACCACTGGAATTCCAGCAGCGGTTGTTCCCTTTGGCCCCCACGTCTCCTTCGGCTATGAACAGTCCCCGTCGACAGCATCAGCCGCCCTCCACGCATGCATCCCCCGTCAACTCGACCGCTGCGCCGTCGTCCGGCCACAGCCGCACTCGCTCCAACGCTCCAGAGCCCCTAGGGACTCCACCGATCCCCCCGAGAACGTCCTCGAACCAGCGCAGTCGCCACGATTCCGCCGCGTCCTCAACGGAGAGAGCGTCTGGATCTCGAAACGGTAAACACAAATCGGACCACGGAAGAGAGCACAGTGACCGAGAACGAAGCGCAAATGGTCGCGACAGGACGATGGATGACGCCAGTGGTGGAAGCAGTCGATCTCGACGGAAAGGACCACAGTCGCCGGAGGGGTCCTCTCGAACCGCCAGTGCCAGAGACCAGCCGTCCGCGTCCCCAGACCAGGGTCGCCCGGAAACAGTGACCGATTCGGACGCTGTTCACGGTACTCTCGTCAAGGAGTCCAGCACGATCATCAACCAGGTGGTCTTGAGCGACCCTGCGGTGGATATCGAGAGGGAGAACGAGCGCCAGCTTGTAGCTTCGCCCGGGGGCGGGAGAACCCCTGTCACCGGGCTGGGCTTGGTTGGCAGTGAGGGTGTGGATGATGGCGGTCGTGGCGGGTTCAGGAGCAGACATGACTATTCCAGCAGCTCCGGAAGACGAAAAGAGACGACATTCGGAGACTACATCCTTGGGCAGACCCTTGGAGAAGGTGAATTCGGCAAGGTCAAACTGGGCTGGAAGAAAGATGGCAGCGTCCAGGTTGCGATCAAGCTGATCCGGCGGGAGAGCCTGGGATCCAACCCCAGCCGACTCCCCAAGATCTACCGGGAAATCTCCATTCTCCGAGAGCTTTCCCATCCCAACATCGTTCGCCTGCATGAAATGGTGGAAACAGATCGGCACATCGGCATCATCATGGAGTACGCATCTGGTGGGGAGCTGTTTGACCACATCCTCCACAACCGCTACCTCAAAGACAGTGCGGCCCGCCGTCTATTCGCCCAGCTCGTGTCCGGTGTCGGCTATCTGCACAAGAAGGGGATTGTTCATCGTGATCTGAAGCTGGAGAACCTGCTGCTGGACAGAAACCGCAACATTATCATTACCGACTTTGGATTCGCGAACACGTTCAATCCAAACGATGAGCTTTCGGAGGAGATCGAGTATAACCTCACCAATAAGGAGTTTGTCAAACGAATGCGACTGGACAAGCCGGATGCAAATGGGATGAGGCGAGGAGATCTGATGCAAACAAGCTGCGGCAGTCCTTGCTACGCAGCCCCGGAGCTGGTCGTCAGCGACTCGCTCTACACGGGACGCAAAGTCGACGTCTGGAGTTGCGGGGTTATTTTGGTACGCTCATAAAACTTTTCTTTTTTTTTCTTAACTATGAATCTAGCAAACTTCTTGCTGACTGCCATATCTTCCCAGTACGCCATGCTTGCCGGCTATCTGCCCTTTGATGATGACCCCGCAAACCCAGACGGAGATAACATCAACTTGCTGTACAAGTACATCGTGTCAACACCCCTAACGTTCCCCGAATATGTAACCCCACACGCGCGCGATCTCTTGAGGCGGATACTGGTGCCAGATCCCCGGAAGCGAGCAGATCTCTTTGAAGTGGCGCGACATAGCTGGCTTGCCGAGTATTCACACATCGTGGCTCATGTTACCAGTAACACGACCGATATCTCCGAAATTGCGAACACCACTATCCCTCCTGGTATGTGTCACGCGGTTGTCTGTTTTTGTGGCGATGAGAGTGATGGCTGACGCATGTATAGAAGATCCACAAGACATCCCGACTCTCACACGCAGCGCTTCTGTGAGAGAGCCCCCAAAGAGCTACCAAAACCCCGTGCCACCATTGGGCGGTCTCAGTCACCAGCAAGGCAAGATCACCCAAGACGAGCAGGCCAAGGCTCAGCGGGATGCCAAACGGAGAACGGTGCAGGTGGAGTATGTTGCGCCTCAGTCCCAGACCGCTCGCGGGGAGGCAGCCACTTCGACCGCCTCGGCTGGTGTTTCGAGCCAGGCAGCGCCGTCGCGCACGCATGGTAGTATTTCTGGCGGCGGCCGCGGCCCTGCTGACCGATCGGGATCCGTGGCTGGCCCCCAGATGAAACCGCTGCCAGATGCACCCCCTTCGTCTGGCTCTGGTAGCGCGTATCCGAAGGCACCCCCGAGCAGTCACGGACAACAAGGGCCTTCTGCAGCGTCTGAGAACCTTCCTCGCTCTATGTCCGACACCACCGGGGATGCCGCGCCGCAGAATACACGGCCGACTACCGGCGGCTCCATGGCTTCAACCAACGCCGGCAGACTGCCGTCTAGAGGGTCGTATGGACAGCCAGTGGCCCCCACAGTGGCAGCGACCAATGCTCAGGGACGGCTTGCGCAGCCGAAGAATGGAAAGCAATATGCCATATCGGCGCCTATATCTCAACAACCCGATGATCCGACGAGTATGTCCGTCGGTCGGCCAAGCGCCCAGCCAGCGCCGCCGCCGCAATCCAACGCTGGCCCAAGCAAGCAGGAGCGGCCAAAGGGCCACAAGAGATCGAACACCGTCACTGGGATCAGCGAAAAGTTGTTCGGAAGGTCCGGGTCGATATTTGCCGGACGTTCAGGGCAGTCTGGTACTCGTTCGAAATCCGGCAAACGCTATCCTCCAACAAGCATGAAAGACCCGTATCCGAACGACGATTCCAGGACCTCTGTGGAATCGCGCCGCTCAGTCTCCTATGGATTCGGCCGCAAACAAAGTGATTCTTCTGGTCAGGATACCCGGCCCCGCAGATTTTCTCTCCTGCCTGCTGCTTTCTCTCTGAAGGGCTTCTCCGAGAAGTCTGGAAAGGAGCACGCGTCGGATGAAGAGTCGCAGATGGCTCAGGGGAATGATTCCGCGCGCACTCTTGACAGTCACGGCCAGCCACGTCCTTCCACTGGTGGTCCTGCCCCGAACTCGAGCCGGAGAATGAGTCATAGTACCTACGATAGCGCCGGCGTCGGCCAGGAGGGCCCACGTGCGGAGTCCACGTCCCCGGCGGACCAGATGAACTACGAGGCTCAGATCGAGCGGCAATTTGCGGAGCTGCATGGGCGACAGCACATCCCCTATCAACATGACCCGTACTCCAACCCTTCAGTGGAACAAGGTCATCACAACGATCACGAGGATCCCCGCAGCCTCCCCTACCGGCCAGCGCAGCACTCGAGCCAGCAGACTCCAACCTACCAGGAAGGATACGAGGATATGGCTCGGCAGTCGTTGCAAACAGGTCGATCTGGAAGAATCGGCGTACTGCAAAAGAGCCACCGCAAGTTTGCAGACGCGTACGAATACGAGCGAGCTCCGTCTCATCATTCGGGGAGCTCTGGTGCGGCGAGAAAGGTCATGGACTTTTTCCGGCGACGAGGCAAAGCAAGGATCGGCGATGATCGGTAGCTGCGTCCCCCGGGTTAGTCTTCGCATTTGTTAGCCCAGGGCTACCGGACCGAGATCTCATCCTGCATCCTTATAACCGTGTCGTTATCTGAAGGTTGCTTGACAGGGTTTGGCTTACTGCCAGTGCGAAGGGCGCTTTGCGAGACTTGGTCTAGCCATCCCGCAAAGCTAGGGTGGTTCGAGGGAGCGTCAAGCAAGCTATCATCTAATGGAGAAAGGGTGTGATTGTTGTATGACTACGAGCGTGTTGCAAGACTGGAGGAAAGGAAGAAAGGTCATTTGGATACCCCCCCCCCCC